>Ga0233425_10000275_pt1 | contig 135954 bp, 129 predicted proteins | sample Watercolumn_Towu_2_FD_181712 | JGI IMG/M metagenome (GOLD analysis project Ga0233425, IMG submission 181712) | Freshwater microbial communities from Lake Towuti, South Sulawesi, Indonesia - Watercolumn_Towuti2014_140_MG | ecosystem: Environmental > Aquatic > Freshwater > Lake | place...
TGGCACGCCGGTCCAGCGGCTGACGACGCCCGCGATGTCGTCCGCGGTCACTTCCTCGCGCAGCATCGCGCCCTGCGAGGTCGCCTGTGCCTCGGCGAGCTGCTTTTCCAGCGCGGGGATGCGACCGTAGGACAGCTCACCCGCCCTAGCGAGGTCGCCGCTCCGCTGTGCCTGCTCCAGCTCCAGCCGCGCGGCGTCGAGCTGTTCCTTCAGCTTCGCCTCGCCGGCGATCTTCTCCTTCTCCGCCTGCCAGCGAGCCGTCAGTTCGGACGATTGCTGCTCCAGATTGGCGAGTTCACCCTCCAGGGTCTCCAGCCGGTCGATCGAGGCGGCATCGGTTTCGCGTTTCAGCCCCTCGCGTTCGATCTTGAGGCGCAGAATGCGGCGGTCGAGCGCCTCGATCTCCTCGGGCTTGCTCTCCACCTCCATGCGGATGCGGCTGGCGGCCTCGTCCATCAGGTCGATCGCCTTGTCGGGCAGGAAACGATCGGTGATATAGCGGTTGCCGAGCGTCGCCGCCGACACCAGCGCGCCGTCGGTGATCCGCACGCCATGGTGCAGCTCGTACTTTTCCTTCAGCCCGCGCAGGATGCTGATCGTGTCCTCGACGGTCGGCTCGCCGACGAACACCGGCTGGAAGCGCCGCTGCAACGCCGGGTCCTTTTCGACATGCTTGCGATATTCGTCGAGCGTGGTCGCGCCGACGCAGTGCAATTCGCCGCGCGCCAGCGCCGGTTTGAGCAGGTTGCCCGCATCCATCGCGCCTTCGGATTTGCCCGCGCCGATCAGCGTGTGCATCTCGTCGATGAACAGGATGATGTCACCCTCGGCCTGCTTGACCTCGTCGATGACGCCCTTCAACCGCTCCTCGAATTCGCCGCGATATTTCGCGCCAGCGATCAGCGCGCCCATGTCGAGCGCCATCAGCGTCTTGTTCTTGAGCCCGTCGGGGACGTCGCCATTGGCGATGCGCAGCGCCAGCCCTTCGACGATCGCGGTCTTGCCGACGCCGGGCTCACCGATCAGCACAGGATTGTTCTTGGTACGGCGCGCCAGCACCTGGATGGTGCGGCGAATTTCCTCGTCGCGGCCGATCACCGGGTCGAGCTTGCCGTCACGTGCCGCCTGGGTCAGGTCCCGCGCGAACTTCTTGAGCGCGTCATAGCGGTCCTCGGCCGAAGCGGTATCGGCGGTGCGGCCGCCACGCAATTGAACGATCGCCGCATTGAGCGCTTCCGGTGTGGCATCGGCCGCCTTCAGTGCCTTGCCCGCGGCGGTGTTCAGCGACAGCGCGAGCGCGACCAGCAGCCGTTCGACGGTGACATAGCTGTCCCCCGCCTTTTGCGCGATCTGCTCGGCCTGATCGAGCACGCGCACCGCATCGGCCGACAGGCCGGGCTGGTTCTGCGCGCCCGAGCCGGACACCGCCGGTATCCTCGACAAGGCGAGATCGATATCGCTGAGCGCGCGGTGGGCATCGCCGCCGGCGGACTGGATCAGCCCCGACGCCATGCCTTCCTCATCTTCCAGCAATGCCTTCAGCAGATGCTCGGGGGCGATCTGCTGATGGTTCATGCGGATTGCGACGGTCTGCGCCGATTGAAGGAAGCCGCGTGCGCGGTCGGTGAATTTTCCTAGGTTCATCTGTCAGCCCTGTTGCTCTTGAGGGTCAGATGGTGTTGCCATTAGGCAACACAAGGCTTTTCGTCACCCGTCATGGCGAAAAGTTCGAGGTAGCGTTCGGCCGCTTGTGGTGCGGCATAGGGTGCGGCGCTGGTAGCGCGTGCGCCGTCGGACCGGAACGGCAGGGCGATGGCGCGCTCCAGCGCGGCGGCAATGGCGGCTGGATCGCGCGAGCAGACCACCTCGCCGTGCGAGGGAGAGGCGATCAGGCCGCGCAGCACCGGCGTACTGTCGGTCGACACGACGGGGACGTCGGCGGCCAGCGCTTCCACGGGGACGGCGGGAAAGCCCTCGAACCGCGACGTCATCAACAGGCAGGCCGCGCCGGCGAGACGCCGTGGCACGTCGTCGACGAAACCGGGCAGGTCGACATCGTCGGCGACCCCCAATCGCCGTGCCAGCGCCGCCAGCTTGGCGCGCTCCGGCCCGTCGCCCAGGATCGTCAGCCGCGCCGGGCGACGCGCGCGCAGCCGCGCGAAGGCGCGCACCGCCAGTGCCATGTCCTTTTGCGGCTCCAGCCGGCCAATCGCGATCACCTGCGGCGGGCCGTTGTCCCGTTGGCGGGGCAGCGGGTGGTGGCCGCGCGGCAGGTTGGGTTCGGGGGCGACATGGATCGGGCGACCCGGCAGCATCGCGCGATCGCGCCGCGCCAGTTCGGGCGCCATCGCGACCAGCAGGTCGACGCGATCGGTCAGTCGTCGCAGCATCCGCGCGCCAAGCGGACGCAGCACGCGGGGCAGGGGGGGCAGCAGCGGATTGCTGATCTTCGCGACGATACGCAGATGCGGCAGCGCGCGATCGATCGCGGGCGCGAGCCAAAGGTGGAAGTTGCCGGTGATATAGACGATGTCGGGACGCACCTGTCGCAGGATCGGCACCATCGCGCGCGCCAGTCGCCAGCGCGACATCATCCCGCGCCGGATCGGGGGGTCGAGCAGGCGGAGCACGGCGCCCGACGGCAGCCGGTTCCGCATTGCGCCGGCATCGGCCCCCACCACGAAGGTGACCCGGCATCCGCGCGCCACCCATTCCTCGGCCAGCCGGAACGCGGTCGCCTCGGTGCCCCCGGCGTTGAAATCATGCAGCAGGATGGCGATCGACGGAATGGTCACCCGCATGTGCTACGGGCGCGGAACGATCAGAACAAGCGCGCCTGTCGTGGCCGACGGTCGCTACCGCGATGCGTCGCACCAGCCGCGCTGGCGCTGGCGCCGGGCCGCCCGATGTCGATCAGCGATCTTGTTTCGGCCGCCATTGGCACCTAACGCGCGGCGATGAGCGTCGCGATCTTCCTGCCATCCCTCGCCGGCGGCGGTGCGGAGCGGATCGCGTTGTTCGTGACGGAGCGGCTGCGCGCCGCCGGCATCGACGCACGGCTGGTGGTGGCGCGCGCGACCGGGGCATTGATCGACGCGCCCGTCTATCGGACACATGGCGTCGACCTGCGAGCACCGAACGAGCTGCTGAGTCTCCCGGCGCTGTCGCGTTACCTCGATCGGGAACGGCCCGAACTGCTGTTCGCATTCGTTCACAGCGCGAAGATCATCGCCGGGATCGCGAAGCAGCGGCGCCCGTGGTTGCGGCTCGCGATCAGCGTGCACAATGCGCTGGATGTGCCCCGCCGCGCCCGTTTCTGGCCGCGCGCGCTGTTCGGCTACGCCCCCGAGCGCTGGCTGTATCGCGATGTCGTCGCGGCGCATGCGGTGTCTCACGATCTCGCCGCGCAGGTGATCCGGCGGTTCGCGTTGCCGCCGCAGCATGTGCACACGATCTACAATCCGCTGCCCGATCGCCCGGCGGCCGGCGCGATTGACCCGGCGCATGAGGACATCTTCGCGCGCCCGGTGATCGTCAACGCCGGCCGGCTGGTGGCGCAAAAGGATCAGCGCATGCTGATCGACAGCTTCTGCCAGGCCGGCGTGGCGGCGCAGGCCAATCTGCTGATCCTTGGCGAGGGGCCGCTGCGTCCCGCGCTGCTGGCGCAGGCCCGCGCCCTGGGCGTCGCCGATCGCATATTCCTGCCCGGTTTCGTGCGCGATGTGCGTCCCTACATGGCCCGCGCCGCGGGGTTCGTGCTGTCGTCACGCAACGAAGGCTTCGCGCTGGTGATCGCCGAGGCACTGTCGATGCATTGCCCGGTCGCCTCGTTCGATTGCCCCAGCGGCCCACGTGAACTGCTGGCGGACGGCGCGCTGGGCCAATTGATCGCACCCGGCGATGCGGCCGGGCTGGGTGCGGCGATGCGGGCGATGGCGGCGGGCACGGTCGTTCGTCCGCCGGCCGAGGCGGTCGCGGCGCATCTACGTCAGTTCGATCCGGCCGTGATTGCGGATCAATATGTCACGTTGGTCCGGTCGCTGCTATCGCACGCTGCCCCGTCTCCCTTGCAAAGCCATCGTCTTCCATGAGCTTCGATAACATCGTTTCCCGCGCGCAGGCCTGGGCCGCCACCCCGGGGGCCAAGCGCCTTGGTCGCATCGTGCGCGCCATATTCTTCGTCGCGGTGATCGCGATCCTGCTGTGGCAGCTGCGCGAGATCGGCTGGGCGGACGTGCTGCGCGCGCTGCCGAGCCAGCCGCTCTTCTACCTGCTGTTCTTCGTCAACTTCATGGTATTGCCGCTGACGGAGGTACCCATCTTCCGCCTGTTGCTGGGGCAGCCGATACCGGGGGCGCTGCCGGTGCTGGTGCGAAAGCGGATCGTCAACGCGGTTCTCGTCGATTATTCGGGAGACCTCTATCTCTACGGCTGGGCGCGGACGCGGCTCGGCATCGATGCCCGCAAGCTGCTGCTGGCGGTCAAGGATAATGCGATCCTGTCGTCACTTGCCGGGGCGATGGTGGCAGGGGCGTTCATCGTCGCCTTCATCGCGCGCGCGCCGACCGGACGGATCGCATCATGGCTCGATTCGTCGCTGGGGCTCGTGATCGGCGCGGTGCTGTGCGCCAGCCTGACGCTGCCGCTGCTGCTGCGGTTTCGCCACGCGATCCTGTCGACCAGCCAGCGCGTCGCCTGGCAGGTGTTCGGCATCCATTCGCTGCGCACGATCCTGAACCTGGCGATCCAGGTGTGGCAATGGACGATCGTGCTGCCCGGGGAGCATTGGACCACATGGCTCAGTTTCCTGACCGTGCAGCTCGTCATCGCGCGCCTGCCGTTCATCCCCAATCGCGACCTGCTGTTCATGGCGGCGGGACTGGAGATGAGCGGAGCCCTAACCGTCTCGCGGGAGGCGATGGCGGGGCTGCTCGTCGCCGGCACCGCGCTGACCCAGGGAACGAACCTCGCGCTGTTCCTGCTCACCGCGCTATGGATGAAGCCGGTCCCGCCGGTCGCGCCAGAAGAAGAGGCGGCGCTTCATTGAAAGACAGGGCGAGGCAGTCGCCGCTGAATCGCAATGCGATCGGGTCAGCGGCGCATCGCGCTCACCTCGGCAGGGGACCAGCCACCGCCCATCGCCTGATATAGCGCGACATAGCTGGTCAGCCGGTCCGCCTCCGCCTGCACCAGCGACAGTTCGGCGGTCAGCAGGTTTCGCTGCGCATCGAGCTGTTCGATATAGGCGGAATAGCCAGCGCGATAACGGTTCGACGCATTCTCCAATGCGCCGCGCGCGGCGGCGGCCTGCGCGTCAAGCGCATCCGCCTGCTCTCCAGTGCGGCGGACCCCGGCCAGCGCGTCGTCGACTTCGCGGAACGCGGTCAGCGCGGTACGGCGATACGCGAACGCGGCCTGATCGCGACGCGCGGTCGCCGCGCGCTCCTGTGCACGCAGCCGCCCGCCGTCGAACAGCGGCGACAGGATGCTGGCGCCGATCGTGAAGATGCCCACCGGATTCGCCAGCGCGGTTGACAATACCACGCCGGCACTGCCGGTCAGCGACAGATTGGGCAGCATCGCCGCGCGCTGGCTGTCGAGTGACAGATCGGACGCCACCAGCGTCTGTTCCGCCTGATATAGATCGGGCCGCCGACGCAGCAGATCGGCGGGCAGGCCGTCGGGGATGGCGGGGCGGGCGATGCGAGCGAGCGGGCGTCCGCGGGCGATGGCGCGTGGTGCATCGCCGGTCAGCAGCGACAGCGCATCCTCCTGCCGGGTGATCGCCAGCTCGGCAGCGGGGACAAGTTGCTGCGTGGCGGCATATTCCGCCTGCGCCTGCCGATATTCCAGCCGCGACGTATATCCCGTCTCGAACCGCCGCCGCGCGATCCGCAGCGCATTGGCGCGCGCCGTCAGCGTGTCGCGCGCGATCGCCAGCCGCTGATCGAGCGCGCGCAGCGTGACATATCCCGATGCGGCGGCGGCGGCGGTGGCGAGGCGCACGCTGTCTTGCGCCGCCTGCGTGGCGAGCAATTGCGCGCGCGCGGCGCGACTGGCCAGCCGCAAGCGCCCGAACAGGTCGAGGTCGTAGCTGAGCGACAGCGTTGGCTGCGCCCCGATCGCCCGGCTGGGCGTACCGAACGGACTGAGCGTCTGTCCCTGTGTTTCCGGCACCGTGCCGCCGATCTGCGGCAGCAATTGCGCGCGCGACAGCGCCTCCGCGGCGCGTGCCTCCTCGACGCGCGCGGCGGCCGCCTGGATGTCGACGTTGTTGGCCAGCGCGCGCTCGACCAGCGCGGTCAGTTGCGGATCGCCGAACCCCTGCCACCAATCGACCGCGATCGGGGCGGTGGCGCCGGTCGCGGTGCGCCACGCCGGGGGCGGCGCGACAGCGGCGCTGTCGGGAGCGGCAACACGCTTGCCCGGCAGCGTGCAACCCGCCACCGCGAGCGGGATCAGAAGGGCAACGCCACGCATCATCGCGGTGTCGGCACGCCAGAGGTGTCGACACGGGCCTGCACCGACATGCCCGGCCGTAGCCGCGCGCTGAGCGATTGACCCGGATCGACGCGGATGCGCACCGCGATCCGCTGTGGCACCTTCGTGAAATTGCCGGTTGCATTATCGGACTTCAGCACCGCAAACTCGCTGCCCGCAGCGGGCGAAATACGCTCGACGCGGCCCGTCAGCCGCGCGTTCGCGAGCGCGTCGACGGTGAAGCTGGCGCGCTGCCCCACGGCGATCCGCGCGGTCTGTGCTTCCTTGAAATTGGCGATCACCCAGGTCTCCGGGGGAACGAGGAACATCAGTTGCGACCCGGCGGTGACATATTGGCCGACGCGGACCCCCACTTCGCTGAGGCGACCCGTTTCGGGCGCGCGGATCGTGGTATTGGCCAGATCGATGCTGGCCAGCCGCAACGCCGCCTGTGCGCCGCTGACACCGGCCTGTTGCCCGCCGCGTCCCACCTCGACGGTGCGGATGTCCTGCCGGGCGATCTCGCGCGCGGCCTGCGCCTGTCGCACCTGCGCCTGCGCCTGTCGCAGCGCCGCGAGCGTCTGGTCGCGTTCGCGCAACGACACTGATCCGTCGGTGACGAGATCGTTGACGCGCGCCATGTCCGCCTGCGCGCGCATCAGTTGCGCCTGCGCATTGGCGACCGCCGCTTCCTGCGCGCCGAAACTGGCCTGGCGGCTGGCTTGCGACTGGCGAGAGTTGGCCAGCGTCGCCTGTGCATTCTCGACTTGCGCCTGCGCCTGATCGACTCGCTGGCGATAGATGCGCTGATCGATGACGACGAGTGGTTGCCCGGCCGTCACCGTCTCGAAATCGCGTACCAGCACCTGCGTGACATAACCGGATACCTGGGGCGCGATCACCGTGGTGCGCCCCCGGACATAGGCGTTGTCGGTCGATTCATACGGGGTGGTGAACGGCCAGATCCGCCACGCCGCCAGCACCGCCGCGATTCCGGCAATCGCCAGCAGCCCGATCACCAGAGTGGCCCGGCGCGACAGCGTGGGCGGACGCCACCCCGATCCCGCGGGCGGGGGAGCAGCGGCGGCGGCGGGACTGGCCGCGCCGGTATCGCCCGCGCTGGCGGCCTGATCCTCCGCGATCTTCTCCTCGGTCGCGGGAGTGGGGGAAACGGGTGGTCGGGTATCGGTCATGCGGGGCTCATATGGGCAGCGCGCCAGCGACGGCGCAGCAACAGGAACAGCAAGTAGCAGAAGACGAGCGCGGCCAGCACCGCGACCAGCCGAAAGACGTCGTTATAGGCGAGCACGTTGGCCTCGCGCGTGGCGGCTTGCGACAGGAGCGCGCCGCCCTCCGCGATGCGCAAACCGGGATCACCGACGACCCGCGCCACGCCGCCGGCCCCTGCCTGCAACCGCGCCTGCACCTGTGGATCGGTGGGGTCGATCGCCTGCACCAATGCGGCGTTGTTCGCCTTTTCGCGCACCACCTGATAGGTGCCGAGCAGCGCTGATCCGGCAAGCCCGCCAAGCGAATTGAGCATGCCGAACAGCGCGATAAAGCTGATGACGTGTCCGGTCCCCTGTTGCAGCGCGCGCGTCATCCCGAACAGCAGCGACGGCCCGAGGAAGAAGGCGGCGGAGAACGCGATCACGCTTTGCGTCAGATAGAATTGCGGCGCGCGTGTCAGGCTGGTGGAATAGGAATCGGCCCATGCGGCGATCGCGACAAGGCCAATCGCGAGCATCACCGCATGCGTCAGCCGATCGACATTGATGGTCGCCGCGCTGGCGATCACGCCGCTTGCGGTGGACAGGAAGATCAGCAGGAAGAGGGTGATCAACTGATCGTTGTTCTGCCCCAGTACGGTCAGCAGACCGATCGCGCCATACGTCTGTTCCGACAGGATGATGCGCGCCATCACGGTCACCACCGCGAAGCGCAGGATATCCGCGCTGCCCAGCCAGCGGGTATTCAGCAGGGGGTTGCGGCGATGATGCTCGATCCACAGCGCGGCGGCGAACATCGGTATCGCGGCGAGCAGCGCCCAGCCGATCCACGCCGCCTGCGTCCACCAGACGATCCGCCCCAGGCCCAGCACCGCCGCGAACAGCGCGGTCGCGCCCGCGAACAGCACGAACGTGACGAAATCGAGCGGTTCGAACGCCTTTTGCCGGATCGTCGGCGGCAGCCGGAACCGCAGCACCGCCGCGAGGCTGAGCGCCGCCATGCCCAGTTCGAACAGATATAATGTCCGCCACTGGCTCATCGACAGCAGTTCGGGGGAGAACAGCCGCGCCAGCGGGGTGGCGCATTGCGGCACGCCGATGCCGACCACGATCGCGCGTAGCCGCCATGGCGCTGGAAAGGCCTGCATGAAATAATAGAGGGCGAAGGTGCTGAGTGCCGCCCCCGCCATCCCGCTGGCCGCGCGGACCAGGATCGCCGACCAGAAGCCGTGAACGAACAGGTGCGCCAGCGTCAGCATCATGTACAGCGTCAGGAAGATGACCGCATAGGGGCGCAATCCGAACTGCTGCCGGAACTTGATCAGCAGCAGATTGATGCTGACGTTGGTCATCACATAGACTGTCGGCAGCCACGCGATTTCCGCCGGATCGAGCCCCAGCGCCCCGGCGAGCGTGACGGTGTTCGCAGACACCAGCGCATTGCCGAACCCGCCCGTCAATCCAAGTAGCGTCCCGGTCGCGCCATACGCGATTTTCCGGCCGAGCGGGTGGTCGGGCGACCCCGGCGAGCCGGGCATGATTGGCCGTTCATGGGGCGCATAGTCCCATGTTTCCTCTGCGAGGAACGTGCGCACCCGCGCCACTAGCGTCATGAAGGCAGCGTCATGATGCGGAATGCAACGCAGGGGCGTAACGATTTGTTGCCGGGCGGATCACACCCGCTGCGACGAATGTCACGCCGATCCGTTCACTCCACCCAGTCCAGCCCCAGGTCGCGATAGACGCCGCGATCCTCATCCCAGCCCGGCTTCACCTTGACGTGCAGGTACAGGTGCACCGGCCGATCGAGCAGCACCGCCAGTTCCGCCCGCGCGCGCGCGCCGATCTCGCGGATGCGCGTACCGCCCTTGCCGAGCACGATCGCGCGCTGCGATTGGCGTTCGACCAGAATCTGCTGGTGGATCTCCGCCGACCCGTCGGCGCGATCCTCAAACTTCTCGGTCTCGACCACGCTGGCATAGGGCAATTCGGCGTGGAGTTGCAGGTACAATTGCTCGCGGGTCACCTCGGCGGCCAGCGCTCGCTCGCTCGCATCGGAAACCTGATCCTCCGGATAATGCCACGGCCCGGCGGGCATCGCCGCCGCCAGCGCGTCTTTCAGCTCGGGCAGGCCATCGCCGGTCTGGGCCGAGACGAAGAAGGTTTCCGCAAAGGGCAGGATCGCGTTCAGTCGCTCGGCATGCGTCAACAGCTTGCCCTTGTCCGCCAGATCGACCTTGTTGAGCACCAGATAAATCGGCTCGCTGCGTCCCCGCAGCGCCTCGGCGATCTCGGTCACCTTGGGACCAAGCCCGCCCTTGCCGTCGACGACCAGCGCGATCACGTCGGCGCCCTCGGTGCCGCCCCAGGCGGCGGCGACCATCGCCCGATCGAGCCGGCGATGCGGCTCGAAGATGCCCGGCGTATCGACCAGCAGCAATTGCGTCTCGTCACGCAGTGCCACGCCCATCAGCCGCGCGCGCGTGGTTTGCGCCTTGGGGCTGACGATCGCGACCTTCTGTCCCACCAGCGCGTTCACCAGCGTGGACTTGCCCGCGTTCGGCGCGCCGACGATCGCCACCAGCCCGCAATGCGTTGTGGTGCGCTCGCCCCGACCTTCGGTTACTGGCGCCTCACTCACCGGCGAAGGCGTTCTTCAGGCGGGTGAAAAAGCCCTGACTCTGTGGACATTCGTCACCCGTCTCGGTTTCGCGAAATTCCTCCAGCAGCGCGCGCTGTCGCGTGGTGAGCTTGCTGGGGGTTTCCACGTCCACCTGGATCACCAGATCGCCATGGCCGCGCCCCTGCAACACGGGCATGCCGGCGCCGCGTTGCCGCAATTGCTTGCCGGACTGGATGCCGGCGGGGATCTTCACATCGTGGCGTTTGCCGTCGAGCCCGGGGATCGACATCGTGCCACCCAGCGCGGCGGTGGTAAAGCTGATCGGCGCGCGCGCGAACAGCGTCGTACCCTCGCGTTCGAAGATCGCATGCCGCTTGACGTGCAGGAAGATGTACAGGTCGCCCGGCGGCGCCCCGCGTGCGCCGGCCTCGCCCTCGCCCGTCAGGCGAATGCGTGTGCCTTCGTCCACCCCGGGCGGCACGTTCACCGCGAGTGTGCGCGTCTTCTCGATCCGCCCTTCGCCTCGGCAATCGGGGCAAGGATCGGTGATGACCTCGCCCGAACCGTGACAGACCGGGCAGGCACGCTCGACCACGAAAAAGCCCTGCTGCGCGCGCACCTTGCCTGCGCCCTGGCAGTGATGGCAGGTATGCGCGTGGGTTCCCGGCTTCGATCCCGAGCCATGGCAGGTGTCGCACGCCACGGAAATGTCGACGGTGATCTCCGTCTCCTTGCCGTGATAGGCTTCCTCCAGCGAAATCTCCATGTCGTAGCGCAGGTCTGCGCCACGCCGCGCCTGACGTCCGCCGCCGCCGCCGCGCTGGCCGCCCATGAACTCGCCGAAGACGCTCTCGAAAATATCGGAGAAGCCCGAGAAATCCTGGCCACCGCCGCCGAACCCGCCCGCGCCGCCGTTTTTGAACGCGGCATGGCCAAAGCGATCATAGGCGGCCCGCTTCTGCGGGTCCTTCAGGCAGTCATAGGCTTCGTTGACCGCCTTGAACTTCGCCTCTGAATCCTTGCACCCGGCATTCTTGTCCGGGTGATATTTCATCGCCAGCTTGCGATAGGACGATTTGATCGTCGCCGCGTCCGCGGTGCGCTCGCATTCGAGCAGTTCGTAATAATCAACTTCGGTCATGTTACGCCCCTGACGTGCGGCACCAGTCCTTCGAGACGCCCCTTCGACAAAATCAGTAGCTCCTCAGGACAGACGAAACACGATGTCTTCGTGCGTCCCGAGGAGGAACCGAGCGAGGTCGAAGGCCCGCCTCGAAGGGCCATGCGCGCCGCTTACGCCTTGTGGCTGTCGTCGACTTCGGAGAATTCGGCGTCGACGACGTCGTCCTCCTTGGCCGCTTCGCCCTGTGCGGCGCCAGCCTGCGGGCCGGCGTCGGCCTGCTGCTGCTTCTCATAGATCGCCTGGCCCAGCTTCATCGCGACCTGCGCCAGTGCCTGCGCCTTTTCATTCATCTGATCGGGGTCGCCACCCTCGACCGCCGCCTTGGTGGCGTCGATCGCGGACTGGATCTCCGACTTCAGCGCGTCGTCGACCTTGTCGCCATTGTCGGCAAGCTGACGCTCGGTGGTGTGGACCAGCGATTCGGCGTTGTTTTTCGCCTCGGCGCCGGCGCGACGCTTCTTGTCCTCCTCGGCGAACTGCTCGGCATCGCGCACCATCTGGTCGATATCGGCGTCGGACAGACCGCCCGAAGCCTGGATGCGGATCTGCTGCTCCTTGCCGGTGCCCTTGTCCTTCGCGGAGACGTTGACGATGCCGTTGGCGTCGATGTCGAACGTCACCTCGATCTGCGGCACGCCGCGCGGGGCAGGGGGGATGCCGACCAGATCGAACTGGCCCAGCAGCTTGTTGTCCGCCGCCATTTCGCGCTCGCCCTGGAAGACGCGGATCGTCACCGCCTGCTGATTGTCGTCAGCGGTGGAATAGGTCTGCGACTTCTTGGTGGGGATCGTCGTGTTGCGATCGATCATGCGCGTGAACACGCCGCCCAGCGTCTCGATGCCCAGCGACAGCGGGGTGACGTCGAGCAACAGCACGTCCTTGACGTCGCCCTGCAGCACGCCGGCCTGGATCGCGGCGCCCATCGCGACGACCTCGTCAGGATTGACGCCGGTATGCGGCTCCTTGCCGAAGAACTGCTTCACCACCTCGCGGACGCGCGGCATACGGGTCATGCCGCCCACCAGCACCACGTCGGCGATCTCGCTCGCGCTGACGCCGGCATCGGCCAGCGCCTTCTTGCACGGCTCCAGCGTGCGCTTGATCAGGTCCTCGACCAGACGCTCCAGATCGGCGCGGGTGATCGTCTTGACGAGATGCTTCGGGCCGTTCTGATCGGCGGTGATGAAGGGCAGGTTGACTTCGGTCGACTGTGCCGACGACAGCTCGATCTTCGCCTTTTCGGCGGCTTCCTTCAGCCGCTGCAGCGCCAGCTTGTCCTTGGTCAGGTCGATGCCTTCGTCCTTCTGGAACGACTGCGCGAGATAGTCGACGATCTTGTTGTCGAAATCCTCGCCGCCCAGGAAGGTATCGCCGTTGGTGGCCTTCACCTCGAACACGCCATCGCCGATCTCCAGGATCGAGACGTCGAACGTGCCGCCGCCGAGGTCATAGACCGCGATCGTCTTGCCGTCCTGCTTCTCCAGCCCATAGGCCAGCGCCGCCGCGGTCGGCTCATTGATGATGCGCAGCACTTCGAGGCCGGCGATCTGCCCGGCGTCCTTGGTCGCCTGCCGCTGCGCGTCGTTGAAATAGGCCGGCACGGTGATCACCGCCTGGGTCACCGTTTCGCCCAGATAGCTCTCGGCGGTTTCCTTCATCTTCTGCAGCGTGAAGGCGCTGATCTGCGACGGCGAGTAATCCTTGCCGCCGGCCTGCACCCAGGCGTCGCCATTGGTGCCCTTGACGATGTGATACGGGACGAGCTCGGTGTCCTTCTTGGTCACCGGATCGTCGAAGCGCCGGCCGATCAGGCGCTTCACCGCGAAGATCGTGTTGTCGCCGTTGGTCACCGCCTGGCGCTTTGCCGGCTGACCGATCAGGCGCTCGCCATCCTTGGCGAAGGCGACGATCGACGGCGTGGTGCGCGCGCCCTCGGAATTCTCGATAACCTTGGCCTTGCCGCCTTCCATGACGGCGACGCACGAGTTGGTCGTGCCCAGGTCGATACCAATAACTTTTGCCATGAGTGCTTTGCCTAGCCCCTACGAACGTAAAAACGACACCGGTCACACCCCGTTACGGCAGCGCAACCGCGTTGACCTGTGGCGATATAGGTGCCCACACCCCCGCCGCAAGATTGCCGCAAGATTGCCAGCGCCGTGAGGGAATCGTTGCACGCCCGCCGCGCGGATCGTAGAGGAGGCCGCACGATGCAGACCGCCCGTATCTTTCAACGCCCCAAGAACGCCATGCAGTCCGGCAAGGCGCGCACGGATCAATGGCAGCTCGAATTCGAACCGGGCGAGGCGAAGAAGCCCGATCCGTTGACGGGCTGGGCAGGCAGCGGCGATACCCGCGACCAGATCCGCCTCGGCTTTCCGACGTGTGAGGCCGCGATCGCCTATGCCGAGCGAGAAGGGCTGGCGTACACGGTGATCCCGACGCCGACCAAGACGCTGAAACTGCAAAGCTACGCCGACAATTTCCGGTAGGATCGCCGGGATGACGTCTTTCTAGCCTGCGACGGCGCCCTCAGATCAGCGCATCGGCCAGCAGCAGCAGCATTTTCACGTCCACCGCCACTCCGGCCGCGCGCTTCGCGGCGACGAAGGCGGCGATGTCCCGGCGCGGGACAAGATGCACCTCGATATCCTCATCCCCCGCGCCGCCGCCATCGCCGACGCGCTCCACATCATGTGCGCGCACCAGAGTGAAGCCTTCGGTGACCATGCCGGGGGAGGCGTGGAAGAAGCCGAGCGGCTCGATCCGCCCGGCGCGATAACCGGTTTCCTCCTCCAGTTCGCGCGCCGCCGCCACCTCCACCGCTTCGCCGGCCTCCTCGTCGCCGACCAGCCCGGCAGGCAATTCCAGACAGCGGCGCCCCAGCGGCACGCGGAATTGCTCGACCAGCACGACCCGGTCCTGCGCGTCGATCGCGACGATCACCGCCGCCTCGATCCCGGCCTGCCGGGCGACATATTCCCAGCGGCCCTGTTTGATCGCCTTGATGAATCTGCCCGCCCACATCGTTTCCGCGGGAAGCGCGGCGTCGTCCTCGATAGGCGTCATAGTTCGATCACCCGATCCGGCAGTTCGTTGGGATTGTCACTGGTCTTGGGCAGATAGTCCGCCAGGATCGCGCCGATCGCGCTCACCGCCGCGACCATGCCGTCGCCGGCGCGGCCGTCGCGCACCGCCACCACCAGCGCCGCCATCGCCTCGCCCCAGCGCTCGGGCGGGACGAGGCGATGCACCGCGGCGTCGGTGACGATCTCCGCGCCATGCTCATCGGTGGACAGGTACAGCAAGACGCCTTCGCGCCCGGCGGTGCGGCTCTCGGTGCCGACGCGAAACAGCTCGACCGCGCGGCGGCGCACGCGCCGCGCCTTGGTCGCCCGCGGGGTCAGCGCCATACGCAACGGCCGCCATGCCAGCAGGACGCGGACGATGAGGAACGCCAGCGCCTGCGCGATCAGCAAGGCGAGCAGGTCACGCGAAAGATCGGCCGCTTCCCAGCCGCGATCGAACGGGGTGAAGATGCCAGGCCAGATCGCGCCGATCGCGGTCATCGCCAGCAACGCGAGCACCGCATAATGCAGTGCGACGTCGTGATAGGCGTCGGAACGCGCGGCGACGATCGTGACGATCTCGCCATCGCTGCCCGCCTCCGCCGCCGCGACCGCCGCGGTGACCGCATCGCGCTCCGCCGCAGTCAGCACCAGCCGCGCCATCACCAGTCCCCGCTCGCGCCGCCGCCACCGAAGGAGCCGCCGCCGCCGGAGAAACTGTCGTTGCCGCCGCCCCAGGAGGAGCCGCCGCTGCCCCAGCCGCCACCGCCGCCACCGCTGCCCCAGCCGGGCCCCCAGATGATCACCGGGGGCACGCCGCCGCCGCCGAAGCGCCGGCCGCGCCCGCGCCCGAACATCATCGGCAGCACGATGACGATCACCACGATGATCCAGAAGGCGGCGACCATCCAGTCGCCCACGCTGTCCTGTTTCTTCGTGCGTGTGGCGCCTGCCGCCTGCGCGCGTTGCTCGGCGGCTTCCAGCGGTGCCTTGAGCTGATCGGCGATCGCCTGCGCGCCGGCGACGATGCCACCACCCATATCGCCGTCGCGAAAGCGCGGCAGGATCGTCTGATTGATGATGACGCTCGCCAAGGCGTCGGTCATGATCGGCTCCAGCCCATAACCGACCTCGATGCGCACCTTCCGCTCTTTCGGCGCGACGATCAGGATGATGCCGTTGTTCGCGTCTTTCTGTCCGATCCCCCAGGCGCGACCGAGGCGATAGCCGTAATCCTCGATTGCATAGCCCTGCAGGTCGGGGATCGTCGCGACGACCAGCTGGCGGGTGCTCGCCTTTTCGGCGTCCGCCGACAGCTGGGTCAGTTGTTGCACCTGTTTGGGCGACAGGATCTTCGCCGCATCGACCACACGGCCGCTGAGCGGTGGGAAGGCCGGTTCACTCTGCGCCAGCGCCGGGAGGGCGACGATGGCGCAGAGCAACAGCCAGAGGGCGCGCAGCCAGCGCGGCATGACGCGCGTCTCAGCTATTGAAATTCACCGTCGGGGCGGTTTCGGCGCCCGGCGTGGTCGCCTGGAAGGGGACCAGCGGCTTCGCGCCGTAGAAGACCTTCGCGCCGATCGCGTCGGGGAAGGTGCGGATGCGGGTGTTATAGTCCTGCACCGCCTGATTGTAGTCGCGGCGCGCGATCGTGATGCGGTTCTCGGTCCCCTCCAGCTGCGATTGCAGCGACAGGAAGTTCTGGTTCGACTTCAGGTCGGGATAGGCTTCCTGCAAGCGCTGCAACGACAGCGTCACCGCATTCTGCGCGCGCTCGAACTGTTGCACCTTGGCGGGGTTGCTGAGCTCGTCACCCGAAACGACGATGCGGTTCGCGTCGGCGCGCGCCTGCGTCACGCCGATCAAGACGCTCGATTCCTGCTTGGCATAGCCCTTCACGGTGCTGACCAGATTGGGGATCAGGTCGGCGCGGCGCTGATATTCGTTCTGCACGTCGGCCCAGCGCGCCTTGGCGGTTTCCTCGGCGGTGGGAACACTGTTCAGCCCGCAGGCGGCGAGCGGCAGCGCCAGCATCACGGGGGCAACATAGCGACGGATCATCGAACCTGCTCTCCACTGTCTGTGTCACGCATATAGAACACCGATTCAGGCTCGTGAATGCCCGCCCTTCAGTTTATTTCGGGACGACAACAGAGGAGGACGGGCACATGCTCAAGGATTTCAGGGCCTTTATCGCACGCGGCAACGTGCTCGATCTTGCCATCGGGGTGATCATCGGCGGCGCCTTCGCCACCATCACCAAGTCGCTGACCGACGACGTCATCATGCCGGTGGTCGGCGCGCTGTTCGGCGGACTCGATTTCTCCAGCTACTTCGTCCGGCTGGGGCCCGTGCCGGCGAACTATCGCGGATCGCTGGACAGTTACGCGCAGCTGAAGGAGGCGGGAGTGCCGCTGCTGGGATATGGTGAGTTCGTCACCGTGGTGATCAACTTCCTGATCCTCGCCTTCATCGTCTTCCTGATCATGCGGAGCGTCAATCGCGTCATCGCCGCAGTCGAGCATGAGAAGGCGCAGGGCACCGCCGAGCCAGCGGCGGAGCCGGCGGAAGTGGTGCTGCTGCGCGAGATTCGCGACGAGCTGCAGCGCCGGCCGGTCAATCCCGCGTAACGACGGCGGGGCGTATCGCTGGCCGCCCCGGGGGCCGGACCCGGGGCGGCGGGCGGGCGCTGCCTCAGTGCGCGCCCGGGGTGATCATCGGATCATCGACGCTGCCGATGATTCCGCGCCCGACGTGACTGTGCGAGCGGCTGTAGCCGAAGTAGATGACCATGCCGATCGCGCCCCAGATCGGCAGCACCATCATCGCGGCGGTCGGCAGGTTGAAGAACAGGAAGACGCAGCCCAGGATCGTCAGCGGGCCGACGATCATCAATGCCGGGGTGCGGAAATCACGCGGATGATCCTTGGCGGTGCGGCGCAGGATCATCACCGCGATCGCGACCATCATGAAGGCGTAGAGCGTGCCCGCATTGGCGATATCCGCGAGTTGCCCGACCGGCAGGAACGCCGCGGCGAACGCGACGCCGACGCCGGTGACCGCGGTGACGATATGGGGCGTCTTCCAGCGCGGATGCACCGTGGACAACCGCTCGGGCAGCAGACCGTCGCGGCTCATCACGAAGAAGATGCGCGTCTGGCCGAACATCAGGATCAGGATCACCGACGGCAGCGCCAGGAAAGCGGCGATGCCCAGCATGTTGCCGACCTTCGACCAGCCGATCGCACGCAGCACGTGCGCCAGCGCCTCATTTGAGCAGACCAGCGCGTCCCTGTAGGCGGGCAGGGCGCACTGCCGGGCCAATTCCTCCGATCCGGTCGGGAACGGAATGCCGTTGGGGCCCATGATCGGCTGGCCGCCGATCGTGCCGATCGCTCCCCCCGCGACGAGGATGTAGAAGACGGTGCAGAACAGCAGCGATCCAATCAGCCCGATCGGTACGTTGCGCTGCGGGTTCTTCGTCTCCTCCGCCGCGGTGGAGACCGCGTCGAAGCCGACATAGGCGAAGAAGATCGTCGCCGCCGCCCCGACCGCGCCGACGCCCGTGCCGAAGCCGCCGAACACGCCCGCGGGCAGGAACGGGTTGAAACGTCCGGCACTGAACTGTTCGCTGGGCAGGGTGAGGAAAACGAACGTGGTCAAGGCGGTCACCTTGATCGCCACCAGCACGGCATTGACGCGCGCGCTTTCGGTGGTGCCGATCATCAGCAGCCAGGTGATCAGTCCCGCGATCAATACGGCGGGCAGGTTGATCAGCCCTCCCGGCGCACCCCCGAGCGCCAGCGGCGCGGCGGACAGCCAGGCGGGCAGATGAACGCCGAGGAACTGATTGAGGATCGTGCCCGTGAAATAGCCCGACCAGCCGACCGCGACCGCGCTTGCCGCCACCGCATATTCGAGGATCAGCGCCCAGCCGACGGTCCAGGCGAGCAATTCGCCCATCGTACTGTACGTATAGGTATAGGCCGATCCCGCGACGGGGATCATCGCCGCGATTTCGGCATAGCATAGCGCGGCGACGATGCAGATCGCGCCCGCGATGGCGAACGCGAGCATCAACCCCGGTCCGGCCTTTTGCGCACCGGCCGCCGTCAGCACGAAAATGCCGGTGCCGATCACGCAGCCGATGCCGAACAGCGTCAGCTGGAACCAGCCCAGGGTGCGATGAAGCGATTTCTGTTCTGCCGTGGCGAGGATCGCCTCCAGCGGTTTGACGCGCCCGAATATCATGGAAAGCTATGCCCCTGGCAAATGTGATCGCGGGAGCCTAGCGCCGGTTCGCGGGCGCGCAATAGTGTTGCGAAGCGATGACGGTATCAGATTTTACTTTGGGCCGTCGTTCTGCACCAGCATCGGGCCGAGCGGGCGGCCCGCCATGATATGCACATGCAGGTGCGGCACCTCCTGATGGCTGTCGCGCCCGATATTGACGATCAGGCGATAGCCGGTCTCGACCAGACCCGCCTCACGGGTAACCTTGCCGATCGCCCGGGTGAAGGCGGCCAGTTCGGCATCGCTGGCGTTGGCGGAAAAATCGTCCCAGCTGACGTAGCCGCCACGCGGCACCGCCAGCCAATGCGTCGGCGCCCAGGGTGCGATGTCGTGGAAGACGACGACATGCTCGTCCTCGTACACGCGCCGCGACGGGATTTCGCCGCGCAGCAGCCTGGCGAAGATGTTGCCGTCATCATAGGGCTGGGTGGCATCGACGCTCATCGGATCACCTCATTCGGGGCGGAAAGAAAGGGGCAGGCCCTGCGCGGTGCCGCCGCCACGCGCGGCCTTTTCGTCATGGCCGCTGGTGCCCTCGCGCCGCGCCAGTTCGGCGCGGACGTGATCGAGGGACAGGCCGGCGTCGGCGAGCAGCACGAAAAGATGATACAGCAGATCGGCGGCTTCGGGCACGATCGCGGCGTCATCACCGCCCATCGCCGCGATCACCGTTTCGGTGGCTTCCTCGCCGATCTTCTGCGCGATGCGAGCGCGCCCACGGGCGAACAGCGAAGCGGTATAGGAACTGCCGGCATCGGCGCCCTTGCGCGCGGCGATGGTGTCGGCGAGGCGGTCCAGGATGTCGTCGGCCATGGCGCTGCGGGTGCCCGCTTGCGCCGGTTCGGTCAATCCTTCGGCGTGCGCCGTCGCAACGCCCGCCGCGTCCACCAGATCGCCACCGCCGCAAAAACGAACAGCGCGACGTCCGACCATTCGGGCGCGGTGCGCGGATGGACGATGCCGTCATGCCCGGTATCGGCGAAGGCGGGGCCGATCAGCAGGAGAAAGAGGAACAGCGTGCGCACCGCGCGACAGATAAAGCGGCAATGGTTAGCAGGGGGTTAGCGGGCGGGGTGGTATTGCATGGCTTTCGGCGAGTTTCAGGCTGATCGGCGGTTGGCGCGCGACGCCGTCCTTAAACCCGGAGATCCCGCCCTTCAGCTTGAGCGCGGCTGCCTTCAATCCCTCAGCCCCAGCGCGCGCCGACCGGCATCGAGCTGCGCGCGCAGGTTCGCGATCGTGGCCGGGGAGGCGTCGGGGCGCGCCGCCGCCGGTTTTCCCGCGCGCAGCCGCTCACGGTCGCGCTCCGGGGGCTCGACGACGCGCACCCGTACCGCCGCCTGGCCCTGCGCGGCTATGCCCAGCAGCGTCGCCGCACCCCGCGACAGGTCGATGATCCGGCCCCGGGCGAATGGTCCGCGATCGTTGACGCGCAACAGGATCGTCCGCCCGGTCGTCAGCGACGTCACCTCGACATAGCTGGGCAATGGCAGCGTCGTATGCGCCCCGGTGATCGCCCTGGCGCGGAAGCGCTCGCCATTGGCGGTCCGCTTGCCCGATTCGCTGCCGTACCAGCTCGCATAACCCAGCATGTCATAGGTCGGGTCGGCGGCCGGCACATAGGTGGTGCCCCGTACGCTATAGGCCTGGCCAAGCCGGATCGGCGTATCGCTGACCGGGGCATAGCGCCCGCCGCATGCGCTCAGCGCGGTCAGCATCGCCCCCGGCACCGCCCACGCCAGCGCGGCGCGGATCAATGCGCGCGCACCGGGACGCCGGCGGCGGCGAGCGCCTGGTGCGCCTGCGCGATCGTCGCTTCCCCGAAATGAAAGATCGATGCCGCCAGCACGGCGGAGGCATGCCCCCGCGTCACCCCGGCGACGAGGTGGTCGAGCGATCCCACCCCGCCCGAGGCGACCACCGGAACGCCGGTACGGTCCGCCACCGCGCGAACGAGATCGAGGTCATAGCCGTCGCGGGTGCCGTCACGATCCATCGATGTCAGCAGGATCTCGCCCGCGCCCAGTTCGGCGAGGCGCAGCGCGTGGGCGACGGCGTCGATCCCGGTGCCTCGCCGCCCCCCATGAGTGAAGACTTCCCATCCGGTCGCGCTGCGCCGCGCATCGACGCTGGCGACGCAGCACTGGCTGCCGAACCGCTCGGCGATGTCGGACACCAGCTCCGGCCGGGCCACCGCCGCCGAATTCACCGCGACCTTGTCCGCGCCCGCCAGCAACAGCGCGCGGGCATCGTCCGCGCTGCGCACCCCGCCGCCGACGGTGAGCGGCATGAAACAGACCGCGGCGGTGCGGCGTACCACGTCGAGGATCGTGCCGCGCGCCTCGTGGCTGGCGGTGATGTCGAGGAAGCACAGCTCGTCCGCGCCCGCCGCGTCATAGGCGCGCGCCTGTTCGACCGGGTCACCGGCATCGATCAGGTCGACGAAATTCACCCCCTTCACGACGCGACCGTTGGCAACATCGAGACAGGGGATCACACGGGCGCGGACGGTCATGCGCCGCCTTTGCCCGCTGATACGGAGGGGGGCAAGCGCCGTTGCCGCTGCGCTGTTGCCCGCGCGACCGCTGGCGCGGGTTTCATTGCACCGATATGGGTAGCCGGCGGCTTCTCCCGCCCCCATCGTCGCGGCATCTGCGTTCGATGGAGTCACAAGGACAAGATCGATGAGCGCCAACGACCCAGCCCCTGTCGTCACCCGGCCCGAGGATGTCCTTCCCGACGATCAGGATCGTGCGGTGATCGGCGGGGTCGATATCCGCAAGGGCACGATCGCCGCCTTCCTCCGCAATGCGCGGCGCTGGCGCGATCCCGCGACGCCCGAGGCGGAGCGCGAGCGGCTGGCGCAGGAGATGCGCGATGCCGTGCCGGCGCTGCGCGCGCTCGATCTTCTCGATATTTTTTCGCCGCGCGACCCGGCGCTGGCCGCGCTGATCGATTCGGTGCGCGGCTAGGCTGCCGCCGCGACGCTGAGCGCCGCCGCCAGATCCAGCCGGCCATCATAGAGGGCGCGGCCGGTGATGACGCCCTCGATCCCGTCGCGGGCGTGCAGCGCCAGCACATGGATGTCCGCGATTCCGGCCACGCCGCCGCTGGCGATCACCGGGATGTCGACCGAACGTGCCAGATCGACCGTCGCCTCGACATTGCACCCCTTCAGCAGGCCATCGCGGCCGACGTCGGTAAACAGCAATGCGGCGACCCCCGCATCCTCGAAGCGACGCGCCAGATCGACCGCGCTGGTGGTCGATACGTCGGCCCAGCCCTTGGTGGCGACCATGCCGTCGCGCGCATCGACCGCCACCACGATCCCGCCGGGGAAGGCGGTGGCCATGTCGCGGACGAATTGCGGGTTTTCCAGCGCCGCCGTGCCGATCACGACCCGCGCGACGCCAAGGTCGAACCACGCCTCCACGCTGGCGGGGGTGCGGATCCCGCCGCCGAGCTGAACATGGCCCGGAAAGGCGGTGACGATCGAACGCACCGCATCGCCGTTGACGCTTTCGCCCGCAAAGGCGCCGTCGAGGTCGACGACGTGCAGATGCGCCGCGCCGGCCTGGGCGAACAGCATCGCCTGATGCGCGGGATCGTCGCCATAGACGGTCGCGCGGTTCATATCGCCTTCCGCCAGACGCACCACCTGCCCCTGTTTCAGGTCGATCGCCGGAAAGACGATCAGCGGCGCGTTCACGGTTGCCATGCCAGGAATCTTTCCAACAATGCCAGTCCGTAGCGCTGGCTTTTCTCGGGGTGAAACTGCACGCCGACGATCGTGTCGCGCGCGACGGCGGCGGTGACGGGGCCGGCATGGTCCGTGGTGGCGATCACGTCGTCGCCATAAAAGGCGTAGCTGTGCAGGAAATAGGCCTCGCCCGGCACGATCAGCGGATGATCGGCGAGCGGGACGACATCGTTCCAGCCCATGTGCGGCACCTTCGCATCGCTGCCGGCGGGGTCGATGCGACGGACCTGGCCCGCGATCCAGCCGAGGCCGGCGTGCGTGCCCATTTCCTCGCCGGTATCAGCAAGCAACTGCATGCCGACGCAAATGCCCAGAAACGGTGCGCCCCGATCGAGCACGCGGGTGCGCATCGCCTCGATCATGCCGGGAATCGCGCGCAGCGCGGCGGCGCAGGCGCCGAATGCCCCGACACCGGGCAGCACGATCCGGTCGGCACGCAAGACCAGGTCGGGGTCGGCGGTGACGGCCAGGTCGTCACATCCCGCCGCGCGCAAGGCATTGGCGACGGAATGGAGATTGCCCGCCTGATAGTCGATCAGGGCAAGCGTCATTGCAGCCATTCCCGAATCGCGCCGGCGGCGAAGCTGGCGTTGAAGGGCACCACCGTCGCAGTGGCCACCCCGCTGGTGACGAACGGATCGGTCGCCGCCACCCGCTCCACCGCCGCGCGGGTGCCGCGTGCCACGATCACGCCGCCGGTGCGCGGTTCGCGCCGCCCGGCGACCAGAAACGCGTCCTGGTCAAAACCCGCGTCCAGCCACGCGACATGCGCTGCCATCTGCTCATCGACCTCGGGCAGGGGGCGAACATAATCGATCAGGATCAGGCACAGCGCGCCGCTGGCGCGATATGCGCTCACAATGTTCCCTTAGTGGACGGGATCGCATCCGCCTTGCGCGGGTCGATCTCCACCGCCTGGCGCAGCGCGCGAGCGACGCCCTTGAATGCGCTTTCGGCGATGTGATGATTGTTGTCGCCGTACAGCGTCTCGATGTGCAGCGTGATGCCCGCGGTCTGTGCGAAGCTGTGGAAGAAATGCTGGAACAGCTCGGTATCCATTTCGCCGAGCCGGGTCTGGGTGAATGCGGTCTTCCACACCAGCCACGGGCGGCCCGAGATATCGAGCGCGACGCGCGTCAGCGTCTCGTCCATCGGCGACAGCGCGTCGCCATAGCGGCGGATGCCGCGCTTGTCGGCCAGTGCCTGCGCGATCGCGCTGCCCAGCGCCAGCGCGGTATCCTCGACGGTATGATGCTGATCGATATGCAGATCGCCATCGCATGCCACGTCCATGTCGATCAGCGAGTGGCGCGACAGCTGCTCCAGCATGTGATCGAAGAAGCCGACCCCGGTGTGGATCCGATACTGGCCGGTGCCGTCGAGGTTGACGGTGACGGCGATCTTCGTCTCGCTGGTGTCGCGGCGGAGCGTGGCGGTGCGCATGATGGGGCTCCCATAACGAAGCGGTGCGTGCAAGCAACCTTGACCACGCGGCCCATCGCGCTACCCAAGGGGGATGAACGACATGCTGCCAGACAGCCTGATCCCCTATGACGAAATCGTGCAGGAAGCGCTGCGCGCGGTGGTGGGCCGCGTGCTGGGCACCGTCGCCGAATCGGGTGGGCTGCCGGGCGAGCACCATTTCTACATCACTTTCAAGACGCAGGCGCCCGGGGTCGACATCCCGGCGCGGCTGATCGAGCGCTTTCCGGACGAGATGACGATCGTCCTGCAGAACCGCTTCTGGGACTTGACGGTCGACGACCGGCGCTTCTCGGTCGGGCTGAGTTTCAATCAGGTCCCGTCGAAATTGGTGATCCCCTATTCCGCGATCACTGGCTTCCACGATCCGGCGGTCAATTTCGAACTGCGCTTCCAGGCGCAGGAAGGACCGGGCGATGGCCCCGGCGGGCACGATCCGGCCGAGAATGACGGCCTGCCGGCCGCCACGGTCGAGGATGGCTCGAACGTTGTCGCAGTGGATTTCAAGCGGAAGAAGTAACCGACGATGACGGCGGGGATTGCCGCAGCTATCTCCGCGCGGTCATGCTGATCGATACCATCCTCCATCCCGACGCCGCCGTTCGCGAGGCGATCCTCGCGCCGCTGCGCGCCCATAATGATGCGGCCGCGGGCCCGACCGAACGCCATGAGGTGGCGCTGGTGGTGCGTGACGATGCCGGCGCGATCATCGGCGGCCTGTGGGGCACGACGGGATATCGCTGGATGTTCGTCCAGTATCTGGCGCTGCCGCCCGATGCGCGCGGCAAGGGCCAGGGCCGGGCGCTGATGCTGGCGGCGGAACAGGAGGCCAGGCGGCTCGGCTGCATCGGCGTGTGGCTCGATACCTACAGCTTTCAGGCGCGCGGCTTTTACGAGAAGCTGGGCTATCGCGCTTTCGGGCAGATCGATGATTACCCGCCGGGGGCGTCACGCTTCTTTCTGGCGAAGCGGATCGACGCATAAGGCAGGTGCGCGCGACGAGCGGCAACGGCATTGACGCAACGCCCGCGCGCGCCGCACGTTCGCGTCACATGAGCGACGAAACCCGTACCGAAACCGACTCGATCGGCGCGATCGAAGTGCCCGCCAGCGCCTATTGGGGTGCGCAAACCGAGCGCAGTCTGGAAAATTTTCCGTTCGGCGCGCGGGAGCGCATGCCGATCGAGATCGTCCACGCGCTCGCGATTGTCAAACAGGCGGCGGCGCGGGTCAACCGTCGGCATGGGCTTGAGGGGGACAAGGCGGAGGCGATCGAGGCGGCGGCGCAGGAGATCGTCGCCGGCATGCTCGACGACCAGTTCCCGTTGGTGATCTGGCAAACCGGCAGCGGCACGCAATCGAACATGAACGTCAACGAGGTGATCGCAGGCCGCGCCAACGAGATCCTGACCGGGCAGCGCGGCGGCAAGGCGCCGGTACATCCCAATGACGACGTCAATCGTGGCCAATCAAGCAACGACAGCTTTCCCACCGCGCTGCACATCGCCTGCTCGATCGCGGTCCGCCAGCGCCTGATCCCGGCGGTCGAGCGGCTGCACACCGCGCTCGATGACAAGGCACGCGCGTGGAGCGGGATCGCCAAGATCGGGCGGACTCATCTGCAGGACGCCACGCCGCTGACGCTGGGCGACGAATTCTCCGGCTATGCCCACCAATTGTACCGCTGCCTGCGCCGTATCGAACCGGCGGTGGAACACGGCACCGATCGGTTGGCGCAGGGTGGGACGGCGGTGGGCACCGGGCTTAACGCACCCAAGGGTTTCGCGCGTGATTTCTGCGTCGAGGTGCGCGCGATCACCGGCATCGCGTTCAGCCCGGCGGAAAATTTCTTCGAAGCGTTGGCGAGCAACGATCCGCTGGTGCATTTGTCGGGCACGCTTAACACGCTGGCGGTCGCGCTGACCAAGATCGCCAATGATATCCGGTTGCTGGGTTCGGGGCCGCGCTGCGGGCTGGGCGAACTCGATCTGCCAGCGAACGAACCGGGCAGCTCGATCATGCCGGGCAAGGTCAATCCGACGCAATGCGAGATGCTGACGATGGTCGCCGCACAGGTGATGGGCAATCACGTCGCGATCACGGTCGGCGGTGCGCAGGGGCATCTGGAGCTGAATGTCTTCAAACCGATGATCGGCGCGGCGGTATTGCGGTCGATCGACCTGCTGGCGACGGGCTGCGAGAGCTTCGCCGAACGCTGCGTCGAGGGCCTTGTCGCGAACGAGGCGCGCATCGCGGAACTGCTGGACCGTTCGCTGATGCTGGTGACGGCGCTGGCGCCCGAGATCGGCTACGACAACGCCGCCAAGATCGCCAAACACGCTCATCACGAAGGGCTGACGCTGCGCGAGGCGGGGATGGCGCTGGGGCTGGTCGATGCGGATACGTTCGACCGGGTCGTGCGACCGGATGCGATGCTGGGGAACTGACACGCCCCCGCGGCATTGAACGCCCACGTAACGAAAAGGGATTTCCTTATGGGTGCGACCACTGTCGGCGCGCTGATTGGCGGCGCGATCGATGCCATGTCCGGCGACGACAGCGCGGCGGATGGCGCGCTATATGGCGCCATCACCGCCAATGTCCTGAAGTTCACGCTGCCGCTGGTCGTCACCTACGCGGTCGGCTGGGGCGTGCTGAAGGGCGTGGCAATTCTGGGCGATACGATTTCCGAAAAGGTGAAGGCATGATCCGGACGATTATTGGCGCGCTGGTCGGGCGCGAACTGGGGCAACGGCAGAATGCCGGCGTCAAGGGCGCCGTGACGGGCGCGCTGCTGACCCGCGCGGTGACGCGTATGGGGCCGCTGGGCATGATGCTGGGCGGCGCCTATGTCGCGAAGAAGGCCTATGACCGGCGCAAGGCGGACCGCGGAGCCGGGCGCGCCTGATCCTTGCCGGTGACGTCGCTTTTGCTGTCGTAGGGGGTGATCTGGCGCCCGGCTATGCCCAATCGGCGCCGTCATGCTCGCCCAGTCGCGGGCTGGCATGTTCGGCGCAGACCCTGACGCCGTCATACATGATCGGCGCCGCCAGGCCCGGTAGGTCGTCGACCGTCAGCCGCATGCCGCGTGCGACGACCTGCGGATCGGCGAAAACCTGATCTATCCGATGAACAGGGCCGACCGGCACGCCCGCGTCTTCCAGCGCGGCGAGCAGGTCGGCGCTACGCCATAGCACCGTCCGGGCGGTGATCAGCGGCAGCAGCGCGCCCCGGTTCGTGACGCGCGCGGGATTGGTGGCGAACCGCTCGTCCGCCGCCATCCCGGGCACGTTCAGGGTTTCGCACAATTTGCCGAATTGACGATCATTGCCGACCGCGATGATCAGGTCGCCATCGGCGGTCGGAAAGCTTTGATACGGCGACAGATTGGCGTGGCCGTTGCCCATTCGCTGCGGCACCACGCCGCTCGCCATCCAGTTGAGCGCCTGATTGCCGAGAACGCCGACCTGCGTGTCGAGCAGCGCCATGTCGATGTGCGTCCCGTGCCCGCTGCGGTGCCGCGCGTGCAGCGCCGCGAGGATCGCGACGGTGGAATAGACCCCGGTGAACAGATCCGCGAAGGCGACACCGCCTTTCTGCGGGGGGCCGTCGGGCTCGCCGGTGATCGACATGATGCCGCCCATGCCCTGAACGATGAAATCATAGCCGGCGCGATGGGCATAGGGGCCGGTCTGGCCGAAGCCGGTGATCGAACAGACGATCAGCCGCGGGTTCAGCGCGCGCAGGCTGGCGGCATCCAGCCCGTATTTGACCAGCCCGCCCACCTTGTAATTCTCGATGACGACATCCGCCCCGGCGGCCAGTTCGCGTACCCGCGCCTGACCCTCGGGCGTGGCGATGTCGACCGCGATCGAGCGTTTGCCGCGATTGCAGGCGTGATAATAGGCCGCCGACAGGTTCGTGCCGTCGGCGGCGTGCACGAATGGCGGCCCCCAATGGCGCGTGTCGTCGCCGTCACCGGGGCGTTCCACCTTGATCACATCGGCGCCGAGATCGGCCAGCAATTGCCCCGCCCATGGCCCGGCGAGGATGCGGGCGAGTTCGAGGACGCGGAGGCCGTCGAGCGGACGGGGCGAGGTGTCGGTCATCACCTTGTGTAGCGGGTGCGTGGGGGGGCGTGTCCAGATGGATCGCGCAGGGCGTGCACCCGTATAGATGGGCGCACAGGATGCGGATCGTGTCGGGGGGAAGGCGCAACCCCATGTTTCTCCCCGGGCTTCGCCCGCCCTGCGCGAACCCGATCTTGAAGCGGGGGACGGCGCCGCATAAGGACCGGGTGCGTCACCGAGAAAGGCCATTCCATGAAGACTCGCGCCGCCGTCGCGTTCGAGGCGAAGAAGCCGCTGGAGATCGTCGAGCTGGATCTGGAAGGGCCGCGGGCGGGCGAGGTGCTGGTCGAGATTATGGCGACGGGCATCTGCCACACCGACGCCTACACGCTCGACGGGCTCGATTCGGAGGGGATTTTTCCCAGCGTGCTCGGCCATGAAGGCTGCGGCGTGGTGCGCGAGGTCGGCACGGGCGTCACCAGCGTGGCGCCGGGTGACCATGTCATCCCGCTCTACACCCCCGAATGCCGCCAGTGTAAATCGTGCCTCAGCCAGAAGACCAACCTGTGCACCGCGATCCGGGCGACGCAGGGCAAGGGGCTGATGCCCGACGGTACGACGCGCTTCAGCTACAAGGGGCAGCCGATCTACCATTACATGGGTTGCTCGACCTTCGCGAACTTCACCGTCCTGCCGGAAATCGCGGTGGCGAAGATTCGCCCCGACGCGCCATTCGATACCAGTTGCTACATCGGCTGCGGCGTCACCACCGGGGTCGGCGCGGTGGTCAATACCGCGAAGGTGGAGCCGGGTGCGACGGTGATCGTTTTCGGGCTGGGCGGGATCGGCCTGAACGTCATCCAGGGCGCGAAGCTGGCGGGCGCGCATCGCATCATCGGCGTCGACCTCAACCCCGACCGTGAGGCATGGGGGCGCCGGTTCGGCATGACCGATTTCGTCAATCCCCGGGATGTCGGCGACATCGTGGCGCATTTGATCGCGCTGACCGATGGCGGGGGTGACTATACATTCGATTGCACCGGCAACACCGTCGTGATGCGGCAGGCGCTTGAATCAGCGCATCGTGGCTGGGGCGAATCGATCGTCATCGGCGTTGCCGAGGCGGGCAAGGAGATCGCGACGCGACCGTTCCAGCTCGTCACCGGGCGCGTCTGGAAAGGCACCGCGTTCGGTGGCGCGCGCGGGCGCAGCGATGTGCCGAAGATCGTCGACTGGTATATGGACGGGCTGATCCAGATCGACCCGATGATCACGCACCGGCTGTCCCTCGAAGAAATCAACAAGGGTTTCGACCTGATGCATGCGGGGGAAAGCATCCGCAGCGTCGTGGTCTATTGAGTCAACCAGCGGAGAGGAGAGACCTGATGTACTCGCATATGATGGTGGGCTCGAACGACCTGGCGCGGTCGAAGACCTTTTACGACGCGCTGTTCGGCGCGCTGGGTGGCAAGCCGGGGATCCAGGACGAAAAAGGGCGTCTGATCTACATGCACAACGGCGGCGTCTTCCTCGTCACCAAGCCGATCGACGGCCAGCCGGCGACCCATGCGAATGGCGCGACGGTTGGTTTCGCGGCGACCGGGCCGGAGCAGGCGGATGCCTGGCACAAGGCCGGGGTGGAAGCGGGCGGCACCGCGATCGAGGATGCGCCGGGCGTCCGCAGCAGCAACGGGATGAGCCTTTACCTCGCCTATCTCCGTGATCCTGACGGCAACAAGCTGTGCGCGATGCACCGGATGCCGCAGGCGGCCTAAGGCAGCGGAACGCGGCCCCTTGGGGCCCGAACCCGCTTCGGCAGCGACGTCGCCGCAGAAGCGGGCCGCGGCGAACGGCCAGCGACGATCAGACATGGGGCGATCGGAAATGGGGCGATCGGAAATGGGGGGAGCACCGATGGATACCGTCTCCACCGCACGCGCGCATGGCGGGGTGCAGGGCGTGTATCGTCATGCGTCGGCGGCGACCTCCACCGACATGACCTTTTCGGTGTTCGTCCCCGATCATGCGCCGGGCGCGCGCCTGCCGGTGGTGTGGTATCTCTCCGGGCTGACCTGCACGCACGCCAATGTCACCGACAAGGGCGAGTATCGCGCACATTGCGCGCGGCACGGGCTGATCCTCGTCGCGCCCGATACCAGCCCGCGCGGCGACGAGGTGCCCGATGAGGATCGCTGGGATTTCGGCAAGGGCGCGGGCTTCTACGTCGATGCGAGCAAATCGCCCTGGGCGACGCATTACCGCATGTGGTCCTATGTGACGCAGGATCTGCCAGCGCTGATCGCGGCGGCGTTTCCCGCCGACATGGATCGCCAGTCGATCATGGGGCATTCGATGGGCGGGCACGGCGCGTTGACGATCGGGCTTACCTTTCCGCAACGCTTCCGCGCCGTCTCCGCCTTCGCGCCGATCGTAGCGCCGACGCAGGTGCCATGGGGCGATGCGCTGACCCGCTATCTCGGGCCGGATCGCGCCGCGCAGCGCCGTCACGACGCCGTCGCTCTGATCGAGGATGGCGCGCGTGTGAAGGAATTGCTGGTCGATCAGGGAGATGCCGATTCGTTCCTGACCGAGCAATTGCGTCCCGAACTGCTGGCGCGGGCGTGTCGCGACGCCGGGATCGAGCTGACGCTGCGGATGCAGCCGGGCTACGATCACAGCTATCATTTCATCAGCACCTTCATGGGCGATCATCTCGACTGGCACGCCGCGCGGCTGCGCGCTTGACGGGACGGGTGGGGGCGGGCCATCAGCCGCCATGGATTCCGCCCTTTCCGCCGATCCCCACAACATGAAGCGCCGGGGCGTGCTGTTCGTGCTGTCGTCGCCATCGGGCGCGGGCAAGTCGACGATCGCGCGCATGCTGTTGGCCAGTGAACCGGAATTGTCGCTGTCGGTGTCCGCCACCACGCGCGGCATGCGACCCGGCGAACAGGACGGTCGCGACTATCACTTCGTCTCGCTGGAGACATTTCGCCAGATGGTGGAAAATCGCGAATTCCTTGAATGGGCGCATGTCTTCGATCAGCGCTACGGCACGCCCCGCGCGCCGGTCGACGCGATGCTGGCGGCGGGCAAGGACGTGCTGTTCGACATCGATTGGCAGGGCGCGCAGCAACTGCATCAGATCGCGGGCGGAGACGTGGTGCGCGTCTTCATCCTGCCGCCGTCGATGGAGGAATTGCGTCGTCGGCTCGAAGGCCGCGCCACCGACGCGCAGGAGATCATCGATCGCCGCATGAACCGCGCCGATGCCGAGATCAGCCATTGGGACGGCTATGATTACGTGCTCGTCAACGATGACGTCGAGGCCTGCTATGCCAAGGTCAAGACGATCCTGGCGGCGGAGCGGCTGAAACGGTCGCGGCAGACCGGATTGATCGGCTTCATCCGCAAATTGCGCACCGCCGGGGCGTGACCGGCGGGGCGATCGCGACGTCCTACAACAACCCCAGAAACCGCACACCGGCGTCGTAATCGCGGCGGCGCGCGGTGCGGGCCTGGGTGGCGATATCGTCCTCGCCCCATCGCTCGGCCTGCCAGTCCTCGTCGAGCACCGCCGCCGCCCATAAGGTGCCCGCGTCCACCGCGCCCTCCAGCAACGCGAGCGCGCCGATCAGCGTGCCAGTGATCGAAACGATCGGAGACAGCGCCGCCAGCGTGAAGGCGTCGCGACTCGCGATCGCCTCGCTCAGCCGCCCCAGCGTGGCATCGGGCTGCGCGCGGTGCATGATGCCGGTGACCCGTTCGAAATGCACATCGTAGCGCGTCTGCGCCCAGTCGAGTAGCGGGTCCCAGGCCGCCGCCTGCCGTTCGACCAGCTCGCGCGGCGTATCGGCGCGATAGCAGAGCAGATCGCTTTCGGCATATTGGGACAGTCCGGCGGCGAAGCGAGCGCGATCCGGTGCGACCCGGTCGATCGCCGCATTCGCCAGCCCGGTCAGCGGCATGCGACGCGGATCGAGCATGTCGGCAACGTCGCGCCATTCGTCTGCTACCGCGGCGGCCAGCGCGTCAGTGGGAAGTGCCAGCGGTGTGCGCCCGGGGGTGCGAACGGGGCGATCGTCGAGCCGCACGACCCGATCGCTATCGACCGCCACCTCCTTCCAGAAGCGTTTCATGCGCCGCTCCGCCAGCGATGGGCGAGCGCCTTGGGCACGATCGCGAGGAACCACAGAGCCGCGGCGACGATCGCGACGCCAAGGGCCTTCGGCCCCCAGCTGTCCGCACGTCCCAGCAGGACGACGCCCAGCACGGCACCGAACGTGCCGGCGAATCGCACCGCCATGATCGCGCCCCAGCGCGGCAGCGCTGGATCAGTCATCGGAGGGCGTGGTGGGGGAGGGGGCAGACGGCATCGCAGCATCCTACGGCGTTTCGCGGGCCTCGAACACCGGGAGGGATGCGGGCGGCGGCAGAAAAAACCGTGCCGTAACGCCCCGCCGGCGGCGCGGACGCCATCGTTACGTGAGCGGGTCGATAAGCTGGCCAGCATGTACGACCAGCCGAGGCTTAACCTCTGGGTAGGCGATACCGAATAAGGTTAAGGCGCACGGGGCACCGCTGGGGGGTGGCGCCTCAGGATTCGAACGAGCGAGAGCGGGAATGATCGAGGCGGTTGCTGTCACCTACGGAATGTTGCTGAGCTTCGTGCTGTCCGGTGCGTCGCGCAATCAGAAGCTCGATCGCCCGAACCCGGCGATGCTCAGCTATGTCGGCTATGTTCTGTTCGGGATGACGGCGGCGCTGGCGGCGGTGCTGGCAATCTATGCCGGCTGGAGCATCGCAACCGGCGAGGCGATCTAGCCACGATCCCACGATCGCGGCCGCGATCGTAGCCGGAGTCCGACGCGACGACTCGCCCCGGCGCCCCCGGACGATCCTACCGCCCGCCGTCGCCGCGTGAACGCCGCTCGCCGCGACGCGCCTTGCGGACCGTCTTGGCATGGGCGCGCGCTTTCGCTTTCTTCTCTTCGCGGGTGGGCGGGGTGAAGTCGTCGATCGGCATCATGTTGCCCGCCATCGGATCGAAGCCCAGCCCGGCAAGGCTTTCGGCGAAGTGCGTCGGCAACTCGGCGGTGACGTCGATCTCGCCGCCGTCGGGGTGGTCGACGCGGATGCGGCGCGCGTGCAGGTGCATCTTCCGGCTGATCCCGCCGGTTAGGAACGCCGCCGGGCCGCCGTATTTGCCGTCGCCGACGATCGGATGCCCGATCGCCGCCATATGGACGCGCAACTGGTGCGTGCGCCCCGTGAACGGTTGCAACTCCACCCATGCCGCGCGATTGCCCGCGCGCTCGATCACGCGATAGCGGCTGCGCGCGGGGCTGCCCTCGGCCTCGTCGACGTGCATTTTCTCGCCGCCGGTGCCGGGCTGCTTCGCGATGGGCAGGTCGATCGTGCCGTCGTCGATCGACGGCACACCCACCACCAGCGCCCAATAGATCTTCTTTGCGGACCGTCCCGAAAAGGTCTTGGCGAAGAATGCCGCCGCCCGGGAGGTGCGCGCAACCAGCAGCGCGCCCGACGTATCCTTGTCGAGCCGGTGGACCAGCTTCGGCCGGCCCTCCGCCTCATAATGCAACGCATCGAGCAGGCCGTCGACATGCGCGGTGGTCTTCGTTCCGCCCTGCGTCGCGAGGCCCGGCGGCTTGTTGAGCACCAGCGCCTGCGCGTCCTTGTGGATCACCATCTCGCGCGCGAAGGCGGCTTCGTCCTCGGTCAGTGGCGCGCGTTGGCGCTGCGGGCGCGTGTCGGCCCGGACAGGTTCCGCCGGGGGAACGCGCAGGACCTGGCCGGCCTGAACACGGTCGCCGGGGCCGACCCGCGCGCCATCGACGCGCAATTGCCCGGTGCGCGCCCATTTGGCGACGGTGGTGAAGCTGGTGCCCTCCAGATGCCGCTTGAACCAGCGGTCGACCCGGATGCCGTCATCGTCCTGGCCGACCGTGAACTGGCGCACATTGTCGTTCCCGCTCACGTGAGCACCCGCACCAGCGACAGGCCGGCGAACAGCGCGATAAAACCGCCGCCGACGCTGATCAGGACATAGGCCAGCGCCGTCCCGCTGGTGCCACGCTCGACGAGGTTGAGGGTGTCGAGCGCGAACGCGGAGAAGGTGGTGAATCCGCCCAGCATGCCGGTGCCGAGCAACAGCCGCCAGGTCTCCCCGCCGCCGCCGAAACGCGCCAGCACACCCGCGAGCACGCCCATCAGCAGGCTGCCCAGGAGATTGACGGTCAGCGTGCCCGAAGGCCAACCGGGGCCGAAGGCGGCAAGCGTGGCCTGGCCGGTGAGGAAACGCGCGCCGGACCCGATCGCGCCGCCCACCATGACGAAAAGCAGGGAATACATGCGCGTGCCTTTAGAAGGTTTCGCGCACGAAGGGAAATCGTTGCGGCGGCGGGTCGGAGGCGCATTGCCAGGCTGATCACCACCACTCCGCCAGCATCGCGGCGAGCGGGAGGAGATGCGGCATCACGGGCGTATCAGGCATTCCCCTGCCGGCGCGATCGACCACCTCCGCCGTTATCGACGGGACCGGGGCGGGGCCGGCGATTTGTCGCGAGAATATCAGCTACAGGCGCTATTGCGATCCGCCTCACCGCAGCAAGGCGTGTCGCATCACATGACGTCGATCCAGCACCGACCGACCGCCCTTGCCGCGGAGATGCGTATGTTCGCCTATGCGTCGGGAAATTTCGGCAAGGCGCTCGTCTTCAGCGGGGCGGATCTGACGATCCTGTTCCTGCTGACCGATGTGCTGGGGCTGAGCGGATCGATGGCGGCGGGACTGCTGCTGTTCGCGGCGCTCGGGGATCTCGTATTCGATCTGATCGCGGCCCGGATCGTTCTGTTCTGCCGCGCGACCGGGCGCGGGTATCGCTGGACGATCGCCATGGCGGCAGTGCCGTGCGCGGCGGCATTCGCGATGATCTACGCGATGCCTGCCCTAGGGGCACGACATGCGGGGTGGCTGGCGGCGGCGATCCTGATCTTCCGCAGTGCCTATGCGATCGTCGATGTACCGCATAACGCGCTCATGGCGCAGGTCAGCCGCGACAGCCGCGCGCGGGGTCGCGTCTCGGGATATCGACTATTCTTCAGCACCGCCAGCGGTCTGGTGATCGCGATGGTGCTCACGCCGGTGGTCCAATCGGCTGGCCGGACGGGCGATATGGGGGCGCTCGCGATGACGGGCGCCGGAGTGGGGCTCGCCTTCGCGGTGGCGATGTTATTGTGCGTATGGGCATCCGGCGCCAGCAGTCGCCTGATGGTCGCGGGGGGGCTGCGGGGCGATCGGATACGCATGCCATTGCGCGACCCGATGGTGCTCGGCATGGCGGCACTGGCGTTGATCACAGGGTTCGCGATGCCCTGTTTCGGCCGATTGTTGCTCTACCTTGGCACCTATGTGATCGAGCGGCCGGGCACCGTGACGACAATGTTGACGGTGTTGACCGCCGGGCAATTCGTCGGCGTGCTTGCCTGGACCGCGCTGGGCCATCGCTACGGCAAGGCGCGGCTGCTCGCGGCGGGGCATGCGACGGGCGCGCTGGGGCTCGCACTCTTCCTGGCCGGCATGCCCTGGCTCGCGGGGCAGGTGGCGGCAACGGCGCTGATCGGCGTCGGCTTCGCGAGCGTGTTCATGTTGCCCTGGGGCTTGCTGGCGGATGCGGTCGACGTGATCGAATGGCGGCACGGGCGGCGTTTCGAGACGGGCCTGTTCGCCTTCTATTTGATGGTGGTGAAGACGAGCGGAGCCGCGTCGACGGTCATGATCGGGTCGGTACTGAACACACTTGGCTATGTGCCTGGCGGGGATCAGAGCGATGCGGTTCGCGCCGGGATCGTGGCGCTTGGGCTTGGCGTGCCGCTGGCTGGGGCGGTGCTGGCGATCCTGCTGCTGCGGCGTTTCACCCTCGACCATGATCGCCACGCGCGCCTGTTGCGCGCGCTGGCCCGTCGTCAGGGCGCCGCCGACCCGGTTTCCGGATCGAAACGCGGGTTGGACGGGTCGAGGGGGGAAGGCGACACCTTCGCCGGCGGCGACGCGCTCTGGGCCCAGGCGCGGCACAGCATGTCGCGCAGCATCGCGGCCCCGGCGGCGGTTCGCTCATAGACCAGCGTTCGCACCTCCTTGTCATCGGAATCGCGAAAACCGCCACGTTGCTCGAGCCGATAGATCGTTTCCACCTGATCGCCCGACTGGTCGAGGAATCGCAGTACGCCATCGAACATGTCGCCGCTCTGGTGCGCCGGCGGGCCGATCCGGGGGCGGATATCGGTGACCGTCAGCCCGATCGCGTCGACGAAGCCGCTTTCAAAGCGCGCATGGATGCTGCGATCGCGCGTGTAGCCGCGTGGATTGGGTCCGCGCCATCCGTCGGAGTGGATGGAATCGTGCAGCGGTTGGGAGCCATCGCCAATGTAATGGCCCAGAAGGATCGCCTGAAAAGCGCATTGCTGTTCCGGCGCGGCGGTATCCTGGCCATTCGCTCGCGCCGCGCGTACCACGCGCATGCAGACGATCAGGCGTTGATACGCTTCCATCGCGGCATAAGGCAGCGTGCCGGTCCAGCGGACGTTGGTTCGTGCGGCGGTGGCCGGGTCGCGCAACCTGATCGCCTCGTAGCGTTTGTACAGCGCCAGGATGAAGGCGTAGCGCGAGCGTGGAATAGGCGTCAGGAAGGTGAATTGCTCGCGGAACCAGCCATGATTGGGGTCCTCTTCGATCTTCGAGAATCCCTCGGCATCGTTGCGCCAGCCGTCCGGCAGCGAGGCGGATGCCGCGATATAATCGGCGTGGCGGCGAAGGAATGTCGGGCCATCATCAGGGATTGCGTCAATCGCGGCACGGTCGATCACCGCATGCGCGGTGCGGCCCCAGGCATCGGCGGGGTGGGGATACAGCGCCAGCGTGGCGACGAGCAGGAAACGACGCATGACGATTCCTTTCACGGGTCGAGCGGGTCGCGCGGATCGATCCGCTCCGACTGGTGTGCGGGGCGAAACACCAGCTCGGTCGGTGAGATCCGGCGGAGGATCGTGCCCGGCTGAAACCCGAGTTCGGCGTCGTTGCGCGCTCGGAAGGTCGCGCTTTCGATATAGGCGCTTTGCTGCGGGTTGCAGACGATCAGCGTTTCCGCCGTCGCGGGCAGACCGATCCGCGCAAGCATCCGGCTGGCGTTGCGCAGATTGGTCGTGGTGTGGCGGGCATAAGGTTCGCTGATGATCGCGTCCGCAGGGACGCCGTACCGCTCGATCAATGCCTTGCGCATCTCGTCCGCCTCGGTGAACGGCGTCGCGCGGGGATGTGCCCGACCGCCGGTCAGCAGGATGAACGCGATGTCGCCCCGCTGGAAACGCTGCGCGGCAAGGCGGACATGATATTTCCCGAAGGGGCTGAGCGGCTCCCCGTCGACTTCCGGCCCCACTCCGGTAACGATCATCGCCCCATAACGGTATCGACGCCAATCAAGCCCGCGCGCCCGCGCAAAGGCGGCGGAGTTCGCGCCACCCTCGATCGGTTCATGGCCGATCGCATCGGTCCGGTCGCTGACGTCGAGCAGGGCGATGGCATAATCGATGCTTGCATCGAGCGGCTGGACCAATCCGTCGCGCGGCTGATCGGTCATCCAGTCCGCGGCCTGGAGCCGCGCCTGATGCACCTGCGGCGACACGATGCCGGGGCCGTCGATCGGCGTCTTCGGAACCGCCCCCAGCGCATAGGTATAGACGATTCCGTTGATGCCCGCGATCTCCCGATCGGCCTGGGCCGCAATCCCGTCATCTGGGGTGGGCAATCCCCGTGCGGCCGCCAGCGCGTCGCGCAGCACTTCCGCCTCCTGCGGGCCCCACAACAACGCGCGCGCACGGCAGGACACGTCAGCACCGCACGCCGCGCGACGTTCCCGACGCGCGCGCAGCACCGCTTGCAGGGCCGGCACGCTTGAGACCCTCCCGAGCGCCGCCGGGTCTTGCCCGACGGCGTCCAACAACGGGAAGAGCCGCGCCGACAATGTTGCCGCCACCGCGTCATCCGTTTGCCGCGCGGACGCCGGGGCGGCCAGCGCGACAACAGCCAATGCGGCGGCGGATAGCATTGCCCGCATTACCAGCTGCGGCTGACGATGAAGCGGAAGTTCCGCCCGAACAGCGGCCGGCCATAGATCGCTTCGGCCGATCCCTGCCCGGCGAGCTGATCGGTACGGGTGTTGCCCTCCGTCAGCCCATGCGCGTTGAAGAGATTGTCGCCGACGACCTGGAACCGCCATGCGCTCCAGTCGAGCGATGCGCCCGCGCCGGTGGTCTGGTATCCCGGCATGGCGGTGCGGTTGAGCAGGTCGACGTAGCGTCGACCGACCCATTCGAACCGACCGAAGACCGACAGTGTCTGCTCGCCCAGGTCGAGATTGATGCTGGGGCGGAGGTTGCCGAAGAACTTGGCCTCACGGATGATCTGCTTCCCGTTGACCGCGCTCGGGTCCGCGCCGGAGGTGTTTTCGAGATTGGCATATTCGGGATTTTGCCACGTCACCGAGCCGTCGAGCGAGAACCAGCGTACCGGCGCGATCTTGCCATCGACCTCGACACCCTTCACCGACGCCTCGCCGACGAATGGTAGCGTCTGGTCATTGCGTCCGGTCAACGGGTTGAACGCCGCAAAGGACGCATTGAAGGGATTAAACTTGGTGTAGAAACCAGTGGCGTAGAGATAGTTCGGGCCAAAGCTGGCCTTCACGCCGACCTCATACTGGCGCGCCTTGGTTTTTACGATCGTGGGGTTGATGCTGGTGACCACGCTCAGCTGCGGCGGCACTTCGAGGTTCGAGATGCGGCCATAGGCACCGAAATTGCCGTTGAGATCGTAATTGATGCCGACGGTCCAGTTGGTCGCGTTCGGCTTGAGCCGCTGATCAAGTACCTGGCCGGTGAACGCGCGGGTGGTGTCGTCGGCAAGCGTCGTCGTATCGCCCAGATTGACCTGGGTGGTCGGCAGTGCAAACCCTTTGTAGCTGTAGCGCTCGGTTCGGATGCCGGCATCGACGCGCAGGCCCTGCGTGATGTCCCAGGTATCATTGGCGTAGAATGCGATCATCTGCGCATCCGCCGCCCCCTGATTCAACGTGGTCGTGTAGCGTAGCACGCCATTCTGCGTCACCGAGCCCAGCACCTGGCCAGTCGCCGAATATGCTACCAGATCGAGCGTGCGCGGCTGGCTACGCACTTCGATCAGCATGTCCTGATATGCCTGTAGCAGGGTATTGCCATAGAAGACGCTGTACACCCCAACGCGCACGTCATGCGTACCGATCGAGGTGTTGAACTTGCGGGTGAGGCTGAGATCGCCCTGCACCGAATAGAAATCGGATTCCGACGCGCGATACTGGCCGGACATGACGAGGCCGGACGCGGATGAGGGATCATAGACGGACGCGCCGTTCGTCCCCGCGAGCGCATAGCCGAGGCGCGCGACATTCGCACCAAAGGCGGTGCGCGCATTGGTCAGATAATTTGCCGCGAAACTGTTCGCATCGGACGGATTGGTAGTCGAATAGAAGGCGTCGAAACTCGACTTGCCCTTCGTGCCGCCGAACTTCGCCGATACCTGCCAGCCATCGAAATCCGCCTCGTAATCGATCGCGGCATTGAAGAAGCGCATGTGGCGCCCGTCGGACAGATCGCGGTTCAGGCTTTGCAGCGCGCCGGCGCCGTCGCGATACTTGATGTTGACGTTACGCAGCGACGGCGAATTGAGGGTGCCGGTGAAATAGTCGATGAAGGGATTGAGCGACACCGCCGGATTGCGCGGATCGTTCGTCGGGATCGGCAAATAGAAGACGTTGTGATCGTTCACATATTGGGCCGATACCTTGACGAAGCCGTTGCTCAGCTCACGCTTCAGGTTGGCGCGGATCTGACCACCCTTGTCGCTGGGGAAACCACCGTAGCGATAGCCGTCATGCTGACGCAGAAATCCGCCGATGGCGAAATAGGTATTCTCGCTGATCGGCCCGGACTGCATCGCATCCAGCCGGTAGAGGCCGGTATCGCCCAGCGTGACCTGCGCCTTGCCGCGCGCGACCGGCCCGCCCGATACGGTGATATTGTTGGCGATCGCCGCCGCGCTGCTGGCGTAGATCGGGGCCGGGCCACCACGCACGATCTCGACCCGTTCGGTCATCAGGTCGAAGCGGTTCATGCCTTCGCCGGAATTGAAGAACACGCCGTCGATCTCATGATACAGCGGCAGACCATCCTGCTGAAAGATCAGATAGCCGCGGTCGGTCGGGATACCGCGCACGCGAGTGATGTTCTGAACTTCGCCGCCGGTCGCCTCGACCTGGATGCCGGGAACCGTTCCCAGCAGATCGGCATAGCTTTTCGGTGCGATCTTCTGGACGTCGTCCTGTGACAGCGAGTTCACCGCGTAGGAGACGTCGAAGCGGCGTTGCGGACGGGCCGAGCCGGTGACGATGATGTCGCTGGGGGCCGCATCATCCGCCTGCGCGGGATCGGCCGCCGCCGTCTCCGCCGTCGTCCCCGCAGCCGGCATCTGCGCGGCTGACGGCGGGGTCGTCGCGGGCGTCTGCGCCAGCGCCGGTGAGGACGCCGCGCACAAGGCGAGCATGGCGCAGCAGGTCAGGAAATGGCTTTTTGTCATCGGTCTTCCCCCACTCGGATCGAGTTGGCGCGCCGATGGTGGAGCGATGTGACGCATTTATTTATTTCTGCGAAAATAAATCGAGATTGTCGCAATTGGTCGATATCGGACCTGGCGATGAGACCCGGATCGTCCGCCTTGCTCGACGAGGAAAAGCGCCTGTTGTGGCAGTTGCGCACCAATGGCGCGCAATCGCGATCGGCGCTCGCGGAGCGACTGGAGATGAGCAACAGCGCGATCACGCGCCTCACCAAAACGCTGATCTCGCAAGGATTGATCGAGGAGCTGGCCGCCGAGGCCGGATCGGCGCGCGGACGACCGATGGTGCCGCTGCGGATCTCGCCGGCGGGGGGATATGCGGTCGGGCTGGCGCTCTATGCCGGCATTCTGGAGATCGCGATCGTCGATTATGCCGGCGGGGTGATCGCGCTGACGTCGGAGTTGATCGCACCTGTCGATCCGGGCGACTTCGCCCGTCACGTCGACCGGCGCATCCAGGATCTGACGCTGGAACACCGCCTGATCGGCAATCGCCTGTACGGCATCGGCCTAAGCGCGCCGGGGCCGGCGCTGTCGCGTGACGGCAACCGTTGGCACATCGTGCGCAATCTTCCAGGCTGGAAAGGCGCGCCGCTTCGCGACATTCTCGAAGACTGCCTGCAATTGCCGGTCTGGATCGAGAATGACGCCACCGCGGCGGCGCTGGCGGAATATTATCTCGGCGGGTTGATCCGGCGCTGCTCTACCGCGGTGGTGATCCTGCTGGGGCATGGCGTCGGCGCGGGGATCGTGCACGACGGGCGGTTGATGCGCGGCGAAACCGGCGGGGCTGGCGAGATCGGCATGTTCTATCCCGGTGATCGGCCCCGCCCGACGACATTGGACCTTATCGCCACTCTCCAGGCCGCTGGATGCAGCGTCACATCGCTGGCGGATTTCGATGAAGCGAGCAGCGGATATGACAAGGTGATCGACGGTTGGCTCGATCGCGCGGCGGGTCAATTGCTGCAGACGATCAACTCGTCGATCGCGTGGCTGGATCCCGGCGCGATCCGCTTGATGAGCCCCTTGCCGGTGCGCATCATGACCGGGTTGGTCCGCCGGCTGAACGACAGCGCGATCATCTGGGGTGATCATCGCGCCGAGAACGCATTGGGCAGGTACGAGATCGAGATGTCGAATCTCGGCGGAGCGGGTGCCGCGCTCGGCGCCGCATTGTTGCCCATCCATGCCTCGATCGCGCGCGCCTAGAACGTGGACGTACACCGGCGCCGTGATCATGCGGTCAGGGGATCACGCACGCAGCCGGGCGGCGGTCTCCTCCAGCGTCACCAGCGACACCACATCCGCTGACGTCGCGGCGTGGCGCAGCACGTCGGCAACGGCCAGTTGCATCTGCGTGATCAGGTCGATCTTTTGCAGGCTGGTCATGTGCCGGCGCAGCGTTTCCGGATCGCAGCCGAGTTCATAGCCGAGTTCGCCAAGAAGGCGCGAGGCGATCACCAGCTCCTCCGCCAAGGCCTCCGCCAGCGGACGGTCGATCGCCGTGGGTGCCGGCGCGGTCATTTCGAGCACATCTTCAGGATCGACGCGGCCAGCGCGTTACTCGCCACCGGCTGGGTGACCAGATTGCGCGACAAGGCATATCCGCCACCCTCCTGCTTGGCGAAGGCGTAGCTGCCGGCGGCGTTCAGCGCCTTCAGCCCGGTGCCGCCATCCTCGCTGCCGTCGATCAGCAGCACGCCCACCGCATTCGTCGTCGCCGCCTTCGCCGCCGCCGCGAACAGCAACGAGATCGACGGTCGTTCGCCCGCGACCGGCTCCCGCGCGAGCAGGCGTAGCTTGCCCGCCGGCCAGGCATCAACCACGAGGTGATGCTCGCCGGGAGGCGCGAAGTAGATCGTTCCCTGTTCGATCTCCATTCCGTCCGTCGCCATCACCACGCGCGGCGCGATCTTTTCGGTGAGCTTGACCAACATGCCCTCGACCAGCCCGGGGTCGAGATGCTGGACGATGATCGTCGGCGGGCAGTTCGCCGGGAAAGTGCCGAGGAGATCGAACAAGGTCGCGGTGCTCGATGCATCGCCGCCCACCACCAGCAGCCGCCCGTTCCAGTCGATCGACGAGGCCGTCACGGTCTTGGCGCTGGCGGGGTTCTTGATCTCGGCGTTCCTGGCTGCCTTCAGCCGCTTGCCCAGCTTCGCGATGATCGCGTCCAGCTCCGCCGGCACCGCGACGCGCGGCTTCGGGAAACAGTCCATCGCCCCCAGTCGCAGCGCTTCGATGGAATCGGTCGCGCCCGCGGTGGTGCGCGTCGAAAACATGATCACCGGCATCGGCCGCGTTTCCATGATCTCGGCCAGATATTCGAGCCCGCTTATCCCCGGCATCTCGACATCGAGCGTCATGACGTGCGGGTGGAGCGCGGTGACCATCTGGCGCGCCTCCGCCGCGCCATCGGCCAGCCCGACCACCTCGACCCCCGGAATCCGTTCGAGCGCGCCGGAGATGAGCGCCCGCATGGTGAGCGAGTCGTCGACGACGAGAACCTTGGTGGCAGCGGCCATGTTAGTGATCCGGGGGCAAGAGGGCAGTCGTGGGAGATGTTCAGCCAGCGTGTGTCGCGCAGTCTGGCTCAGGCAGCGTCGGCGAGCATCGGTTGATCGACGAGCCGGTCGAGCGCCAGGATCAGGATCATCCGCTCGTCGATCGTCGCCAGCGCTTCCAGGAAACGGGCCGCTTCGGTATCGCCCATGTCGGGCAACGGTTGCTGTTGATCCGTCGGCACCGTCACGATGTCGTTGACCGCGTCGACGATGATGCCCTGCAATTGCTCGCCGACGCGCACGACGATGATGACGTGGCGTGCGCTCGGATCGGTCATGCCCCAGCCGAGGCGGCAGCGCAGGTCCAGCACCGGCAGCACCACGCCACGCAGATTGACGACGCCGCGGACATGGCGGGGCACGTTGGGGAGCGGTGTCGCGGGCGACCAGGCGCGGATCTCACGGATCGCCATGATGTCGATACCGAGAACCTGATCGCCGAGTTGGAAGGTGATGAGTTGACGGGTCACGAGCGTAACTCCTGAGAGGGGATCAATGCAGAACGCGCCGGATCGCGGCGGCGAGCTTGTCGGGGTGGAAGGGCTTGACGATCCAGCCGGTCGCACCGGCGTCACGCGCGCGCTGCTTCTTCTCGTCCGAGCTTTCGGTGGTCAGGACCAGAATGGGCAGGCCGCGTAGCCCCTGGCTGCGCACCTCGGCGATCAGGCCGAAACCGTCCATGCGCGGCATGTTGATGTCGGTGATCAACAGGTCGGGGGCGGCGACCTGCAGCTTTTCCAGCGCATGGATGCCGTCCTCCGCCTCGACGACCTGATAACCCAGATCGCTGAGCGCGGCACGTAGCAGCATGCGCATGCTGGGCGAGTCATCGACCGCCATGATCGTTCTAGACATTTCGTCGAACTCCTTGAAAACAGAGCGGATCATCAGAAGAATTCCACATCGCCGCTGCTGACCACGGCGGGTCGGGCGATCGGGCGGGTGACAGGGATGGACACGACATTGTCCACCCCGCGGCAGCGGGCGAGGCCGAGTGCGGCGCGGAATTCCACCCGCCGTGCGATCGAGCCGCCGACATCTTCGCCGACCACCGGAATGCGCTCGGCGCGGAGGAATTCGCGAGCGAAGGCGATGTTCGCGCTGCCGATATCGCGAAAGCCGACGCGCATCTTTGCGCCGCCATAGATACGGGCTTTCAGGCGATGGCGTGCCGCACCCATGGAGAGCATCGCATTGATCAGCACCTCCATCGCATAGACGCCATAGCGCTGCATCGATGTCTGATCCGATCCGGTGCCGTCGGCGAGCAGATAGTGATTGATCCCACCGACCCGGACGACCGGGTCGTAGAAGCACACCGCGACGCAGCTCCCCAGGACGGTGGTCAGCACCACCTCGGGTTCGTCGGAGACGCGCGTTTCGCCCTGTGCCACCGTGACGCGGCGCATGCCGTCGTGGCGGATCGGCCCGCTCATGCCTGGCACTCCGCCAGCAACCGAGCCGCGATGCGACGCAGCGGCAGCTGTTCTGCCACCGCGCCGATCTGCTGCGCGACCGCCGGCATGCCGTAGACCACGCTGGTCGCCTCATCCTGCCCGATCGTCACGGAGCCGGCGGCGCGCATCTCGTACAGGCCCTGCGCGCCGTCATTGCCCATGCCGGTCAGGATCGCGCCGACGGCGTCGCGCCCGGCGATGCGCGCGACCGATCGGAACAGCCGGTCGACCGAGGGGCGGTGCCCGTTGACCTTGTCCTCTTCGATCAACCGGCAATGGCGCCGCTCGCCGCTGCCCGCGATCTCCATATGGCGGCCGCCGCCGGGCGCGAGATAGACCGTCCCCACCTGCATCGGCGCGCCCGGGCGTGCTTCGACCACCCTGGGCTGGCACAGGCGGTCGAGCCGCGCCGCGAAACTGGGGGTGAAGGTGGCTGGCATATGCTGGACGATCACCGTCGGCGGGCATTGCGCCGGGAATTCCGTCAGTAGCGCGATCAGTGCCTCGACCCCCCCGGTCGAGGCACCGATCGCGATCATGCTGCCTGCGCGTGGCCGATAGTCGGCGCTCGCGCGCGGGGGAGCGGCGGGCGTCGGATGGCATGAAGCGCTTGCATTCGCGCGTGGTCGCGAGCGTGCCGCGGCACGCACCAGCCCGGCCAGTTCACTGGCGCCGTCCGACGCCGCGGCCGATCGCAGGCTCGCCTTGTCGAAACAGTCGAACGCGCCGAATTCCAGCGCGGTCAGGCTGATCTCCGCTCCCTCCGACGTCAGCGTCGAGAGCATGACCACCGGGGTAGGCCGCAGCCGCATCAGTCGTTCGAGAAATTCGAGGCCGTTCATGCCGGGCATTTCGACATCCAGCGTCACGACATCGGGATCGAGCGCCTTGATCGCCGCCCGCGCCTCGTTCGCGCAGGAAGCCGTGCCGACGATCTCGATCGCGGGATCGAGCGACAGCGTGCGGCGGATCATCGCCTGCATCGACGCGCTGTCGTCGACGATCAGCGTGCGCACGCTCATGCCGCCACCTTTCGATAGGTGGTTCGCCCGACGAAATCCATGCAGCGCTCCGCCGGTCCCACCAGGCGTTCGGAATGGCCGATGTACAGCACGCCGCCGATCTCGAGCCGCTCGCACAGCCGTTCCAGCAGCCGCGCCTTCGTGGGTTCGTCGAAATAGATCATCACGTTGCGGCAGCAGATCGCGTCGAACCGGCCCTTCATCGGCCATTCGCCGAGCAGGTTGAGCGGACGGAATGCGATCGCATCGCGCAGCAGCGGATCGATCGTCAGTTGATCGCCCGATCCGCGGACCCAGGCGTTGCGCAGATCGGCGGGAACGGTCTTCAGCGTCGCAAGGGAATAAGCGCCCTGACGCGCGGTATCGAGAACGCTGGGCGAGACGTCGGTCGCGAGCATGCGCAGGTCGCATGCCAGCAGCCGCTGCGCCGTTGCGCGATCGCTGCCGAACATCGACATCAGCCAGCTATAGGGCTCCTCGCCGCTCGAACAGGCCGCCGACCACAGCCGGACCCGCCCGCCCTTGGCAAGCCGTTCGGACAGCGATGGCCACAGCCGCTCGGCGAAATCCTCGAAATGGTGGCTCTCGCGGAAGAAGCTGGTGTGATTGGTCGTCAACGCATCGATCGCGCGCGCGCGTTCTTCCGCATCGCGGCCGATCAGGTTCACATAGGCGCCGATGCTCGACAGGTTGCAGGCGCGGGCACGCGGCGCCAGCCGACCATATACCAGTTGAGACTTGCCTTCGGGCAGCAGGATGCCGACCTCGTTATAAACGATCGTCGCGATTGCGCGATGATCAGCGGGGACGAACGCGAATTCGCGCTGCCGTGGCGCGGAGGATGGAGCCGCACGCGTGCTCATGCGGCCTCTGCCAGTCCACGCGCGCCAAGCCGCCCCGACGCGGTCAGCGCATCGACGTCGACGATCAGCGCGACCCGTCCGTCGCCGAGGATCGTCGCGCCGGCGACGCCGTCGATCGCCTGATAATTGGCCTCCAGGCTCTTCACCACGACCTGACGCTGATCCTGGATCGAATCGACCAACAGCGCCATCTGGCCCTGATCGCCGTCGACCACGATCAGCACCGCGCGCGACGGATCCCGCTCGGCACCCTCGATGCCGAGGTGGTCCGCGATCGCCAGCACAGGCACATAGGCGCCGCGCACGTCGAGCAACCGTCCCTGCGGACCGAACGACGACAAGGTGTGCTCGGTGGGGCGCAGGCTTTCCACGATATGGCTCAGCGGCACCACCAGGGTCTGATCGCCGATCGTCACGATCATGCCGTCCAGCACGGCCAGCGTCAGTGGCAGGCTGAGCGAGAAGCTCGATCCGACGCCCTGACGCGACTGGATGCAGATGCGACCGCCAAGTGCCTGGATATTCTTGCGCACCACGTCCATGCCGACCCCGCGGCCGGAAATGTTGGAGATCGTCGCGGCGGTCGAGAAACCGGGCGCGAAGATCAGATTGTCGATCTCCTCGTCGCAGAGCGTCGCATCGGGATGGATGATGCCGCGCTCGATCGCCTTCGCCTTTACCCGCTGACGGTCGATGCCCTTGCCGTCGTCGGCGACGGTGATGACGATACGGCCCGAATGATGCGCCGCCGACAGGCGGACGACACCTTCGGCGGGCTTGCCGGCCGCGATGCGCTCCTCGGTCGTCTCCAGCCCGTGATCGACCGCGTTGCGGATCAGGTGGGTCAGCGGCTCGCCGATGCGCTCGACCACGGTCTTGTCGACCTCGGTCATCTCGCCTTCCAGGTCGAGCCGGACCCGCTTGCCGGTTTCGCCTTCCAGTTCGCGGATGATGCGCGGCACGCGGCTGAACACGGTCTTCATCGGCTGCGCGCGGATCGCCATCGTCGATTCCTGCAACTCGCGCGTCAGATGCTCTAGGTCGGTCAACTCGGCGATGCCGGCCAGATCATTTTCGGACAGCCGTTGCGCCAGCATGGCCTGAGTAATGACCAGTTCGCCGACCAGGTTGACGAGCCGGTCGAGCTTATCGAGGTCGACGCGGATCGTCTGCGTTGCCGCCGCCGCCGCCGGGGGGCGCGCGATCACGGGGACGGCCGCCGCCGGGGGCGGGGACGCTGCCTCGCTGATCGCGGTGGGCGCGGCGGACGGATCGCGCGCCGCGATCGTCGGCGGCGACGGTGCGACGGCGGGCTCGCCCGCTTCGCCACGCGAAAGCGTGATCGCGCAGGCATCGGTGAACTCGAAAACCGCGCGGATATCATCCTCGGCCACGCTCGCGGGAAGGCTCAGCGTCCAGCTGAAATAGGCGATCTCCGGATCGAGCGCGTCGAGCCCGGGCAGGGTCGAGCGATCGCAGTCGATGACCCGTGCACCCATCCGCGACAATTCGCGCAGCAGCAGCACCGGCTCGCCGCCATTGTCGAGCGCATTGGCAGTTGGCCGATAATCCAGTCGCCAATTGTCCGCCGCACTGTTGTCGATATCGTCGCTGGCGGGGGCGACATCGTCCAGAAACGCCATCAGATCGTCGAAATCGTCCGTCGGCGCCTGAACCTGCGCCGCGACGGGCGCGTCGGTCGCATCGGCGATGTCCACCAGCGGTGCCGACGCATGGCCGGCGCCGCCTGAAGCGGCGGCCAGCAATTCCAGCATCCCCGCATCGGCGGGGACGTCCGTGCCGTCACGCGCGGCGGCGACATGATCCGCCAGCAGGTCGAATGCACCCATGACCAGGTCGAGCAGGTCCGGCGTCAGCGTGAGCGTGCCGTTGCGGACATTGTCCAGCAGCGTCTCATAATGATGGGTATAGGCCTGCAGCCGTTCATGTCCGAACGCGCCGGCCCCGCCCTTGATCGAGTGAACGCAGCGGAACACGCCGTTGATCGTCTCGGGCTCACGGTCACCGGCACGCAGGAGCGCGAAGTTGGCTTCCATACCGGCAAGCCCTTCGTCGCATTCCTGGAAGAAGATCCCTTGGATCGCGTCGAGGTCCATCGATGGTCTCCCTTACCCGGCGGCCAGTTCGCCGAGCCCGGCGATCGTGGCGATGTCGCTCAAGGCGGCGCTGGGCGCCTCGATCGTGAAGCTCAGTCCCGCCGCCGACGCGGTCTGTCGCGCGGCTTCCAGCACCTGGAGGCACGCCAGCCCGGCACGATCGACGAGGCTGCCGTCGATCGTGATCGGCTCACCGGCCTCGATCGCTCGCCGCAACGCCATTCGCAGTGGTCCTGCGGCGCTTGTGTCGAGAACGGCGGCGAGCGACAGAGAGGTGGTCATAGGCATGGCGGCGATCCAGGTGCTGGAGGGTGGTTGGGACGGCGTGACTGATCAGAAGTCCGACCAGTCGTCCTCGGCCACCGCAACCGCGGCGCTACCCCCGCCCGCGCGACGGCGTGCGCTACGGGCGATCTTGCGGCCTGCTTCTGCCGCGCGGCTCTGCAGCTTGTGCACCGGCAGGGTCGATGCGGCGGCACGCTGTCCCTCCGCAAGGGTGAAGCGGGCGACCTGGCGAGCCAGTTCGTCGGCTTCCTCCGCCAGGCTGCGCGCGGCGGCGGTTGCCTGTTCGACCATCGCGGCGTTCTGCTGCGTCACGCCGTCCATCTCGCTGACCGCGGTATTGACCTGCTGCAGGCCGGTCGCCTGCTGCTCCGCCGACGTGGCGATCGAACCGACCAGGCTGCTGATCTCTCCGATACGACCGATGATCCGCTGCAGCGCGCGGCCGGTTTCGCTGACGAGTTCCACGCCCGCCGCGACCTGCGCCGAAGACGCCATGATCTTGGCTTTGACGTCCTTCGCCGCGTCGGCCGAACGCTGCGCCAGCGCACGCACTTCGCTGGCAACCACCGCGAAGCCCTTGCCGGCGTCGCCAGCCCGCGCTGCCTCGACGCCTGCGTTGAGCGCCAGCAGGTTGGTCTGGAACGCGATACCATCGATCACGCTGATGATCTCGCTGATCTCGGCCGAACCACGCTCGATGCCGCTCATCGCGTCCACCGCGCGGCGCACCACGTCGCCCGATTGCTCGGCTTCCTGGCGCGCTTCGCCGACCACCGCGTTCGCCCGGCTGGCGCCCGTCGCGGTTTCCCGCACGGTGCCGGTGATCTCGTCCATCGCCGCCGCGGTTTCCTCCAGCGACGCAGCCTGCTGTTCGGTGCGCTGCGAGAGATCGTCGGACGCCTGGCGAATATCGCTGGCGCCGTTGTTGATGCCGCTGGTGGCTTCCATCACCGCCGCCATCACTTCCGCGACCGCGTCCATCGCGCGGTTGAAGTCGACGCGCAGACGCTCGTAATCAGCCGAGAACGGCTCTTCGATGCGATGGCTCAGGTCGCTGGCCGCCAGCTTGGCGAGGCCGGCCCCCAGTCCGGCGACAACCTGTTGCTGCGCCGCCGTCGCTTCCGCCACGGTGATGCCGTTGGTGCGAAACACCTCCATCGCCTTGGTCATGCGACCGACGCAATCCTTGTACTCGGTATAGGCGATGGGCGAGTCGAAATCGCCGCGCGCCAGCCCTTCCATGCGCACCACGGTGCCGACATAGGAATCGCAGATCATCTTCTTCGACGTCCAGGCGACGATCATCGTGCCCAGTAGCGAAGCAATCGCCGTAAACAGGATCGGTGACATCCCCGCACCGATGGCGTCGCTGATCACCGCTGCCGCAACCGGCATCGCCGCCAGCGATGAATATGTAACGAACAGGACATCAAATTTGGTACGGATCGGGGCATCCGCGCGAAACCAGCGTATCATACTCCACTCCCAATCCCGGCCCGCACATTTGCTAAGGCTCGATATGAAGGAGCGAGTACCGCCTAAGCTACTTAGACTAAGTTAATTTTCGTGCGGGTTCGAACAATGAATTGCGTTTTGATATTGATGTGGATCAGGGATAATCTTACAATTTCACCGCCTGTTTCATCCCACGGCGCAACTCTAAGAGCCGGCGGCTATCGGCAGTGGTGGCATCGTGCTCCGGGCCACCGCCGGGGGGCAGGATGTCAGCCCGCGAGCCGCGTGAGGAGGCGAATCAGGTCGCCCTGCCGGTTGGTGTCCGTCTTGGCGAACAGATTGCGAAGATGAACCCTCGCCGTGCCGATCGCGATGTCCAGGCTTTCCGATGCCGACTCGAGCGAATGACCCTCCAGCAGCATCCGGGCGAGTTCCGCTTCCCGCATGGTCAGGCGGAATGCCGCACGCCACTGCTGCGTGGTCGATACCGCGAAGAACGCCGGATCCACGATCGTCACCAGCGCCGCGGCCTCCAGCGGCGCGAGCACCCTGGCCGAGCGGGGCAGGGGATAGCCGGTGACGATATAGGGGGACTTGCCTGACGGACGTTGCAGCCGCACCGTTTGGGGCGCCGGCTCGCCGGCGACCAGCGCGGCAACGAACCTGTCGAGATCGAAGGGCGACGCCCCGCGTGCCGCCGTCAAATGGCCTTGGGCGCAGCCGATGCCGTCACCCGCCGCCAGCAATCGCTCCATCGCGGGCGTGAAGCGAAGGATGCGGCCGTATTCGTCCAGCAACAGGGCCGGTTCGCTGCGCTGAATGAGGATGCCATCCCAATAGGCCGCGCTGAGTTTCTCGGCGTGGAGAAAGCCGAGTTCGAATGATCGTTCGATATCGGGCAGGATGCGGTGCATGATCCGGCGCGACTGCTCCGAGGTCGCGCCGTCGTGGACATGTCGGTGTATCGACAGCCCCGCACAATGAGTGCCACCGTTCAACCGCGCCACCGCGGTGACGTAATGGTTCAGCTTTCCGTTCGACGCCTGCCACGCGAAATATTCCGCAGTGTTGGTGTCGGTCCGGTCGGCGTGATCGGTATCGGTATATACGCATGACGCACCGAGACCGGCGACGTGCAATATCTGCGGATCGAAGCGCGCGATATTCTCGTCCACGTAACGCTCGACCGCCTGGATATTTTCGTGGGCGAACGTCTGGTGGATGATCCGGCCCGGTGCCTCGACGACATTGAGGGTGCCGCAAACGCCGCCGAGCAACCTCGCCGCGTCCCACGCCCAGTCGGCCCATAAGGAATCATCCAGCGCCGCCCGATACGCCCCGTCGACCAGCTTCTGGATAGCCTCTTCCATGCGCGCCCGCCGCCAACAACCGACTAAGGCATGGGATTACAGGCAATTTTATCCGAGGAAAAGCGGGGTGTATCGTTACGGCACGGGGCAGGCATCGGCCGGGTCTCGTGACGATATGGCGGCAATGCGGGTTCCGGCGAAACAAGGGCGTAATCCGCCCCGTCGCCGAACCACGATGCCCGATCGGGGCCGATAGAAGGGGCCGGCCGCACCGTCCCGACGGTACGACTATGTTCCGAACAGATGCTTTCGGAATGTCGACCGGATCGACCGTTGCTCGATGATGCGACCGGCCACGTACAGTATCGCGAAGATCGCGGCGAAGACATAGGCGGCGGTGGGTTTCAGTTTCTTCTTGTCTTCACCGTCTTTCTTCTTTTTGTCCGGCTGTTCCGGTGCCGGGGCGCCCAGCGCCTTGTCGATCGCGTTCTGTGGCAGCACGACGGGCTTCTTCTCCGGCTTCTTGGGCGCCGTCTTTGCCACCTCCTCTTCGTGGTGCGCGACCTGCACCGTTACCGCGGCAAAGGCGAGAAACAGCAGCGGCGCCAGGAAGCAGAACAGCAATGCCTTGCTGACGAGATGATAGCACAGCACCGTCCCGTCGCCGGTGTCGTCGACCCGCAGCATCCCGTTTTCGAACACGGCCATGCGATCCTGCGCGGCTGGGTCTGATTTGCGGAACGTCAGCGTGTCATGATGACGCTCGTAGCTGGTGCCGACCTGTCGAAACAGCGGGGCGAGCCGCGTGAAGGCATCCTCGCCGGTCTGCCCCGGCGCGAGCGGCAGCGATCCGCGCACATGCCAGATCGGTTCCAGAAATCGTGGTGTCACAGCGTTCCCCCGTCCCGTCCTGATCGGTCCCGTCTTGATCGGTCGCGTGCCGCCCGCCCGTCGGTGACACCTATTCCGCTGGCACGATATCCGTCCGCGCGAACCGTGCCTTCAGCGTCTTCCACAGCTCGGTGAACGGATAGGTCATCTGCTCGCGGATCGACATGCGCCGCCCGCCCTCCATGCCGAGCAGTTCGGCCTCTCCGTCGACGCAGGTGCCGAAGATGCGATCGATGAAAATGTAGGTGTTGGAGAAGTTGCTGCGGCTCGCCTCGAAATCGAGCGAATGGTGCACGCTATGGTGCTCCGTGGTGTTGAACAGGAAGCGCCACCAGGCGGGTGTGTTGAAGCGGACGTTGATATGCTGGTAAACGCTGACCGACATGCCGATCGCACCCGCCAGCAACGCGGCGCGCGGCAGGAAATCGAACAATCCGCCGATACCCAGGCCGATCAGGAACAGCTCGACCGGATTGCCGACCGCGCCCTTGTTGATATTCAACTGTGTAATGTAGTGGTGCACGGAATGGGGGAGCCACAACGGATACCAATTGTGCATGCCGCGGTGCATCCAATATTGCCCGAAATCGAAAATGAACGAGATCAGGAATGCCTGAACCAATAACGGCAACGTCGTGAACCAGGCCAGCTTTTCCAGCTCGAAATGCGTCTGGATCGTCTCAATGATCGCGTCGCTGCCGATCTGGCGTTCGATCAGCTGCAAGGCAGTATAGCCCAGGCCGACGTAGAAAAGGTCGGTAGTCACTTCCTTCCAGGTCAGCCGCCAGCTGTCGTGACGCGGAAAACGCCATTCAAGCAACATCAGCAAAGCGCGAAAGCCAATGCCGATGCCGATCGCGACCGATGCTTTCGCGATCGAATTCGGCGCATAATACCAGAAGGCGATCAGCGCGAAGAGCACCGTCGGCTGAAACCAGGTGAAGAACATTCGCTTGAGCGGGCCGCCCTCGACGCGCGGAATGTTTTCCCAACCGACGGTCACCGGCGATTGCGTACCGATCAACCTGTTGCCGACGCGAACACCTTGCATAGGCCTGTCCTCATGATCATCGTTGCGCCCCCGCGCGGCTCGACACCCGGGGGGCAGCGCCTGCGTACTGTCGCCAAGGCGGGCGGTGGGCGGAAGGCGGGATCGGACGATGATCCCCATAGATCGGACCTATGTCGCGCGGACCATTTAGCGGATCGTCGCCGCGTGGCGCATCAGATGCGCGGACTCGCGCTCGATCCACGTCATCGCGCCTCGGTCACAGATGGTGGCATTGCCGAACGTCGCGTCGGGATGGTGCAGGTCGATCGCGAAGCGGAGCCGCAGCGCCGGGGCTTGGGGCAGATCGCGCCAGATGATCGTGCCGTCCTGCTCGATCGCCATCTCGCCCCCTAGCAGGGACGTGCCGTAGCGTGCCGCGATCGTGGAATGGCGGACCGTCCCGTCGCCGGTCGCCACGGATACCTCATAGGATTCGACCTGTTCCGCAGTGATGTCGCCAGTGTCGAGCGCGGTGCCGATATCGCCGGACCGCGCGACCGCCGCGGCAGCGTCGGGGGTGCGGGACAGCGCCCATGCGGCGTGATCGCCTGCGACGATCAACCCGCCGTCCATCGCGAGCCGCGCGCCGTTGCCCCGGTCGACCGCCTCGATCAGCCGCAATCCCAGCAGCGGCCCTCGCACCGCCTGCTGGCGCCAGTCCTCGACATAGGCGCCGGAGGGCGCGAACTCGATCACGCTGTTGCCGATCGCGACCAGCCGCGCCGGTTCCGGCCATTGGTTGCGTGGCTGGTAGCTGGTAGGCGTGTGCCACGACATTTCGCCACTGGCCGCATCCCAGGCGGTGTCGCCGATCCACCCCTGTCGCATCGCCAGCGGCGTCGTGGCGGCATCCGGCAAGCGCATGTCGATCGTGAAGCTGCGCGACTGAAACCAGTAGACCACCGACGTATCGTCGGTCGCGCCGGTGCAAAAGGTGATGCTGCGACGCCGGAACGCGCCCAGCAGATGTTCGGGAAAGGATGGCGTGCCTGGATGCGGCGGCAGCGCGGCGGACAGGGCGGCGGGCGTCATCGCGCGACGGGAACCGGAGGACGCGCGCCGAACGAGTCGAGCGGCAGGGCATCCGCCAGCACCAGATCGCCCGCCGCGCGGCGTCGCTTCAGATAGGCGAAGGTCTGCGCGGTCTGATTGAAGAGATGCTCGCCGCAACGCACCGGCGTGTAACGGCGTTCGCCCCTGCCAGGAACCAGCGGGGCGATGACATGGTCATAGTCGCAGGTGAAGAAGAACGGAAAGGAGTAGCGCTCCTCCGCGACCTTCTTCACCCGATGCGTCGTCGCCACGTAGCGACCGTTCGACAATAGCTCCATCATGTCGCCGATGTTCATCACCATCGTATCCGGGATCAGCGGAACGTCGATCCACGAGCCGTCGTGGCGCAGAACCTGCAATCCGGGTGAGGTGGCGAACAGCAGCGTGAAGCATTCATAGTCGGTGTGCGCGCCGATCCCCGGGCGATCCTCCGTGCCCGCCGCCAGCGGATAGTGGATCAGCCGCAACTGATTGGGCGGATGGCGCAGGTGTGGCGCGAAATGTCGCTCGTCGAGACCGAGCGCGAGCGCGAAGGCATCGAACAGCGAGCGGCCGATCGCTGCGACATGGCGGTAATAGGCCAGCACGTCGCTTTGGAAGCCGGGCAGGTCCGGCCACAGGTTGGGGCCGAGCAATGGCCGCCGCCCTTCGGCGTGGTGATAGTCATTGTTGACGTCGAACGCCTCCTTCAGGTCGCTCGTCCCGCCACCGAACTGTTCCTCGCCGACGGGAACGTAGCCGCTGTGGTTGACCGATCCGCCGATATAGCAGGCCATCTTGCCCGCTTCGTCCTGCGCGAAATAGCGGCGTGCGGCGGCGAGCAGGCGATCGAACAGGCGACGATCGAACTGCGCGCCACGGATATAGACGAAGCCGGATTCGATACAGGCTTCGTCCAGCGCGCGCGCCACCGCCAGTCGGACGTCGCGGTCGCCGCTGGACAGGCCGGTGATGTCGATCAGCGGCAGAGGGCAGGAACGGGTCATTCCATCATCACGCCAACTGCCGGGCCATAGATGAAGATGGCAAATTATTATGCATTGCATCAATCTGATCGATGAGGCGATAACGCGATGAACGGGGACATGGATCGGGGCGCGTGCGATGGATGAGCCGACGGTGGTGACCGACCGCAAATTCGCCAGCCGCGTCGACTGGAATTTGATGCGGACGTTTGTCGATATCGTCCGCGCGGGCGGGATCGGCGCCGCGGCACGCCAACTCAACAAGCAGCAACCGAGCATCAGCGCGGCGCTGAAGCGGCTGGAAGATCATGTCGGCACGACGCTGCTGCGCCGTACCGCCACCGGCGTCGAGATGACCGCGGCGGGCAAGGCGATGCTGGCGCTGTGCGAGGAGATGCTCGAATCCGCGCGCATGGTGCCGCATCAGGTGGCGCAGGCGACCCGCCGGATCGAAGGCATCGTGCGGATCCAGATGGTATCGGCGATCGTCTCGGCGGAGTTCGACGAAGCGATCGCCAGCTTCCATCGTCGCAATCCGGGCATCCATATCGAGATCCGCGTGTCCCCGTGGCGGCAGGTGCTTGACGCGCTGGAACGCGGGGAGGTGGAGATCGGGGTGGGGTATGACGGGGGCGATCGCGGCAGCCTGGTGTACGAACCGTTGTTCGTCGAGCGCCAGCAATTGTATTGCGCGCGCAGCCATCCGCTGTTCGGCTATCGCGTCGGTCGCCTCAATGAATTGCGCGACGAAGGCTTCGTGCTGACCGGCGACGACGAGATCGAGACGATCACGCGGCTGCGGCGACGCTATCGGCTGGGCACCAAGGTGAATGGGCTGGCGGAAGACGTCAACGAGGCGCGGCGGCTGATCGTCAATGGTGTCGGGATCGGTTTCCTGCCGGTGCTCGCGGCGCAGGACGCGGTGAGGGCGGGCAAGCTGTGGGCGATCCTGCTCGACGAATTCGAGCCGTCCTACGACATCTTCCTGCTCGCGCGGGCACAGCCCTCGCGCGATACCGCCACGCAATTGTTCATCGACGAAGTCTATCGTCGGATCCGCGCGCAACGGCGTTCCTGACCCGTCGGATCGGTGCGGCAGGGCGGCCGGTCATAGGATCGATCTATGACCCGCATAAAAAGAACGCCTCTGTGCCGCCCGGGGGGCGGTGCGTCACCTTGCGGCCATCGGAAAGGACGGTGGCCATGGTCGGATCGCAAAAGGCTGCATTGCAAAAGGATCGCATTCCCGACCACGCGCGTCGCGTGGCGCTGATCGCTGGCCGCGCGATCCTGTCGATCCTCGCCACCCGCGCCCGCGCGGTTGGTGGGCTGCCGGTGACGGGTCCCTCGCGGTGGCAGGAACGCCCGTGAGGACGGAAGCACCGCTCCGCCGCCAGGCCATCGATCTGGTGCCGCCGGCGTTCCTCGTGGCGGTGGTGTCGTTCTGGGCCTATGCGCCGGTCGCCTGGACGAGCAATCCGTGGTCGATCGTCATCGCCTCCACCGTGGTGACGCTCCTCGTCCAACTGCTCGAGTGGGTCGCGGAGCGGCACCGGGGCTGGCGTATCGACCGGCGCGAATTCGTGACCGACCTTGGCTATCTTATCTTCAATGCGACGGTGATCGCGTGGCTGACCGCGCATCTGGCGGAGACACCGCTGCTCGCGATCAAGGAGTGGCTGGGGATCGCGACACCGTGGTCGATGCACTGGCCGTTCCTGGCCCAGGTGGCGCTGGTGATCGTCGTGATCGAGGTCGGCCAGTATTGGATGCATCGCGCGATGCACAACAGCTTCCTGTGGTACACGCACGCGCCGCACCACCACATCACGCAACTCAATGCGATGAAGGGGGCGGTCGGCAATCCGCTCGAACTGTTCCTGATCAGCCTTAGCGTGGTGGCGCTGTTCGATCTGCCCGTGCCGGCGCTGTTCTGCGGCATCAACGTGTTGACCGTCGTGTCGGTCTTCGCGCACGCCAATGTGCGTGCCGATCCACCGCGCTTCTATTCGTTCTTCTTCACCACGATCCGCCACCACAGCCTGCATCATTCGACCGGCTATGCCGAGACACGCTCCAACTACGCCAATTCGCTGATCCTGCTCGATCGCCTGTTTGGCACCTATCGCGAAGGCGAGGGGGTGCTGGTAGGACAGGACGACCGCCGGCGCCTGAGCGTGGTGGAGCAGACGATGTTTCCGCTTCGGCCGCTGATCGACCGCTGGCGCGCGCGCCGTGGCGGGTCGGTGGGTGGCGAGCCGCCGGCGATGGCGGGCTGAGGGCGCCGCGATGAGCGTGTTGCTGGCCGAGCGACCGAACCCGGTGCGACAACGAGAAGAACGCATCGCCGCAGGGCGCGCGGCGCTCGCGCGCGGGGATTGGGGCGCGGTCCGCCGGGCGGCCGATACGCTCAGCGCGGCGGATGTCGACGATGCCGAAGCGGCCTTCCTGCTGGCTCTCGCCGAGGCCGCAGCGGGACGAATCGGCAACGCGATCGCCCACGCCACACACGCCACGCGGGTGGCGCCATGCGGCGAATATTGGGCGCAACTGGCGCGGCTGCTGATCGCCGTGCGCCGGGATTCGGAGGCCGCGGCCGCGCTGCGCCACGCCGAGACGATGTTGCCTGGCGACGCCCTCAGCCGGGATACGATGGGATGCGTCTATGCGCGCCTCGGTGACCATGCCGCGTCGCTGCCGCACTTTGATGCGGCGGTCGCGGCGTCACCCGACAACGCCGATTTCCGCTACAATCAGGCGGCGGCGCTGACCTTCCTGGGGAAGACCGACGCCGCCGAGGCGGCGTTGGAGGGGCTGATCGCGCAATGGCCTGATGACGCGCGCGCCCACCATCTGCTGGCAGGCCTGCGGCGTGCGACGCCGGATCGACAGCATGTCGACCGGCTGGTCGCGACGCGCGCGCGCAGTCGCGATCCCCGCGCGCGCCTGTTGCTCGGCTACGCGCTGGCCAAGGAAATGGAGGATCTGGGGGATGCCGGCGCGGCCTTGGCCACGCTGTGCGCCGCCAATGCCGAGCATCGTGCCCGGCTGCCGTATCGCTTTGCACGCGATGCGGCGATCTTCGATGCGATCGAGGCGCATTGGTGCGCGCCCGCCATGGAAGCGCGCGGCGCCGCCCCGGCGGACGCGCCGGTCTTCGTTATCGGAATGCCGCGTACCGGGACCACGCTGGTCGACCGTATTCTCTCGTCGCACCCGGCGATCGAAAGCGTCGGCGAACTGCAGGCGATGCCGCTGGCGGTGAAACGCGCCGCGGCGACGCGCTCGCGCGAGGTGCTCGACGCGGAGACGGTCGCCGCCGCCGCGCTGGCGGACCCCGCAGCGATCGGCCATGATTACCTTCATCTCGCGACGGCGCATCGCCGCGATCCCGCGCGCCGCTTCGTCGACAAGTTTCCCGGCAACTTCCACTATGTCGGGTTGATCGCACGGGCCCTGCCCAACGCGCGCATCGTGTGCCTGCGCCGCCATCCGATGGACACGGTGCTCAGCAACTTTCGCAACCTGTTCGCGATCGGATCGCGTTATTACGACTATAGCTACGATCTGCGCGACATCGCGGCATATGTCATCCGCTTCGAACGGCTGATGGCGATGTGGCAGGCAGCCCTGCCGGGCCGCGTGCTGGAGATCGGATACGAGGATCTGATCGCCGATCAGGCGGGGCAGACCGCGCTGTTGCTTACGCACGCCGGCCTGGCCTGGGACGACGCCTGTCTGGCGTTCCATACCAATGCGGCGCCGGTTTCGACCCCCAGCGCGGCGCAGGTACGGCAGCCGATCTATCGCGACTCGGTCGCGCGTTGGCGCCGCCATGCCGAGCTGCTGGCACCAATACGGCAAATGTTCGAGGAGGCCGGCATTGCGGTGGAGTGAGATGGCCTGCGTGGGGTTTGCCATGGCGGGCGCGCTGTCGTCTCCCGCCGCGCTGGCGAAACCGACGACCCGGCTGGTATCCTGTGGCGCGCAGGACTGCCTGCTGGTGACCGGGCGACGCCCCGATGCCGCGACCCCGGTGCGGATCAATGGCCATGCCGTCGATGTAACCGGCGGACGTCGCTGGCGATTGCGGCTGCCGCTCGATACGGTGCGGCGCTGGTCCGCGCGACGCGTACGCGCGATCAACATCGCCTATGAAGGGGCGGACGCGGACGCCGATGCAGGCGATGCGGAGCTGCCGATCGGGCTGCTCGGCCATCCGATCGATCTCGCGTCGCTCACGATCAGCGTACACTGACACTCGCCGCCTTCTTGCCACATTCCGCCGAAGCGCCTATGTCGCCGTCGCCGCCGATCACGAGCGGCCGTCGAACGACGACGTGAGGAGATGGTGATGAAGGTCTTCATGATGGCCGCCGCTGCCTGCGGGCTGCTGGTTGCTGGCGCCGCGAACGCAGCCGGCGGGGAGAATCCTTTCGCGAAGGACGCGGCGGTGCTGCAGCTCAAGGGCATCGATCTGGCGACCGCCGCCGGCCAACAGCGTCTCGCGATCCGCATGGACGCCGCCGCGCAGGCCGTGTGCGGTGACCAGCGTCTTGCCTCCGTTCATCTGGCGCTCGCGGAGAAGGCGCGCGCCTGCCGGACGCAGGTGATCGCCGACATCCGGCAGCAGATCGAGTCGCGTCAGGCGTCGCTCGGGACGACCGCGTTGCAGGCGGTGGCGCAGTAATCCTTCGCTCGACGGCGGCGTCCGCAAGCTTGCTTCGGGGGCCGCGTCAGGGCTTGGACGGCGTCGCCGGCGCGACGCCGCCGGTCCACCATGAGAGCGTGTGCACATCGTGCGCGCTGGTCCACACCCCGTCGGGCGTGTAACGGATCGCGCCGCTACCGACCGGCTTGCCGACGCGGGCGTCGATCGCCAGCGTGTTCGCGTCGATCACCGCGAACGTCTGATCCTCGGTGGTACGGAGCCATACCTTACCGGCGCCTGTATCGATATCGCCATAGGCAAGCCGCGCGCCGACCTTGATGCGGGCGGTGACCTTTGCGGTCGTCGGATCGATCCGGGCCACGGTGCCGTCGCCCTGTTCCTGAACCCATACCGCGCCTTCGCCCGCCGCCAGGAAACCGGGCTGCCGACCCAGCTCGACCGTATGGGTCACCTTGTTGGTCGCGGGATCGATGCGCTGCAACCTGTGCGCCGGTCCGCTGACCGACCATAAGGCACCGAAGCCGAAGGCGAGGTAGGATGTGCCCGCCGTAACCGGGATCGTCGCCACCACCTTGTTGGTGGCGGGGTCGACCCGCGCGACGCCGCCGCCCGCATCGCTCGCTACCCAGATCGATCCCGCGCCGGTGACGACATTCAACTCTCCATCGGGGCTGGCGATGCCCGTCTGGATCGTGGCGACGATGCTGGCGGCGCGCGTGTCGATGCGAGTCAGCGCCCGGGCCTGGCAATCCGCCACCCACAAGGTATCGCCGTCGATCGCCATCGCGCCACAGGGATGCGCCATCGCCACCGTCGCGCGTTTGCCGTCGAGCGACCATTGTTCGACACGGCCCTTGTTGGTGGCCCATACGGTCGCGCCATCGACCGCGAGGAAGTCCGCGAAGCCGGGTACGGGGATGACCCGTTCCGATTGCGCCATGGCCGCGCTGCCACTCACCAGCATCAAACCCGCTACCGCGTCCTGCCACCGCATCTGCGATCCTCCTGCTTAGCCGCGTTGCGCGATAAAGGCCCGCCAGCCACCCAGCGCCGTGATATCCTGTGCACCTGTCAGTGCGCGCGGTTCGGCGACGAATCCCTTCACGCTGCTGCCGTCGGCCAGCGTGACCGTGCCGATCGCCAGCGGCGGCGGAACGTCGACGACGAAGCTGCCGAACGCCGCGACGTCCATCTCATATATTTCAACCGCGATCGCCGCGCCGTCCGCGCTATGGACCAGCGCCGGCTTCGGTGGGACGCTATCGGCCATCGCGTAGAGGCGATAGGTCGGCGCGGTCTCGGTCGCGGTGACGAATGTCGCATCGCGCGAGGTGAGTTGCCAGTGAAGCGGCATATCGCGCAAATGTGCGCCGACGACAGCGAGTGTGACCGTATCCATTCTGCCCTCCAGATCGAGTGGGGGTGGCGGCGGCAGATCGGCCGCCGACCGATACACATCGGCCAGGTCGAGCAGCACGTGATCGCTGTCCGCCGGGCCGATCAGTGTGATGCCGAAGCCGGTGCCATTGTCTCGCGCGCCCGCCGGCACCGCGATCGCGGCCATGTCCAGCAGGTTCACGAAATTGGTGTAAAAGCCCAGATGGCTGTTCAACGCGATCGGTGCTGCCTGCACCTCGCGCACGCGATACGTGGTGCCCGCCGTCGGAAAGGCGAGCGCATCGATTTCGTCGAACAACAGGTCGGCCGCGCGTTTCAGTTCGGCGAGGCGATATTGGCCGCGGAACAGGGTGACCGCATCGATTGCCGCGCCGGGCGCGACGATCGCGCGGACGTTGGGGTCGATCGCGTCAGGTGCGCGTTGCAGTAACGCCTCGATCGCGGCGGTACGCTCCGCCACCCAGGGGCCACCATACAGCAGTTGCGCCGCCTCCTGGAACGGGGTGATGTTGATCTCGACGATCGTCGCGCTCGCCGCCAGAGCGTCGATCGCGCGATCGTAAAGCCGGGCCGATGCCGCGTCGCCGAACCATTGCCGCTGATCGCGGCGTGGCACGCCGATGCGCGACACCGTCATGGCGCAGTGCGCCAATGGCTTGGAGAAGGGATCGGCCGGATCGAAATCCGCAAGTACGGTGTCGATCAGCCGAGCGCCCGCGGTATCGTTGGTGAACACCGTGATACAGTCGAGCGTGCGGCAGGCGGGGACCAGCCCGCGCGTGCTCCAGCGTCCCTTGGTCGGTTTCAGCCCGATCAGATGGTTGAACGCGGCCGGCACGCGGCCCGATCCGGCGGTGTCCGTGCCAAGCGCGAAGGCGACCAGCCCCGCCGCGACCGCCACCGCCGATCCCGAGCTTGACCCGCCGCTGACATAGTCGCGGTGATAGGCGTTGCGCGGGATGCCATAGGGGCTGCGCGTGCCGACCAGCCCGGTGGCGAACTGGTCGAGATTGGTCTTGCCGACACAAAGCGCGCCGGCCGCGAGCAGCCGCTCGACCACCGTCGCGGATCGATCGGGCCGATAGCTGAAGGCGGGGCAGGCGGCGGTGGTGTCCAGCCCGGCGACGTCGATATTGTCCTTCACCGCGAAGGGCACGCCCGCGAGCGGCAGCGTTTCGCCGGCGGCGAGCCGGGCATCGATCGCGCAGGCGGCATCGAGCAGCGCGTCGGGCGCGACGCGGCTGATCCACAGTTGCGGCTGGATCGCATCGTAGCGGGTCAGCCGGCCGAGCACGTCCCTCGCCACGGCTTCGGCGCTGGTCGTCCCGTTCGTCACCGCGGCGGCGAGCGATGCGACCTGCCATCGTTCGAGCGCCATCATGCGTGTGCTCGCAGCGCGAGCAGCGGCGACCCGGGTTGCAACGGCTGCCGCTCCTCGATGTAAAGCGCCGCCACCGTGCCGGCGCTGGGGCTTTCCACCGGGCATTCCATTTTCATCGCCTCGATTACCGCGATCGTTTCACCCGCTTCCACCCGGTCCCCGGCGGCGACGAGCAACTTCCACACGCTGCCGCCGAATGGCGCCTCGATCACCTCGGCACCGTCAGGCACGTCGATCGCGGCAGCGGATGGCGCGTCCTCGGCGGTCAGATCGGCGACACGGTCGAATTCGCCGCGCCGCTGCCAGTCCGCCCGTTCGGCATCGAACGCCGCGCGGCGCCGCGCCTCGAACGCGGCGATGTCGGCGGCATGTTCGGCCAGGAAGGCGCGATAGTCGGCAAGTCGGAATTCGGAGGGTTCGATCCGCACCGATCGCCGCCCGCTCGGCACGTCACGGCGCCAGGCGGCCAACTCAACGGCGCTGACCGGATAGAAGCGGATCTGGTCGAAGAAGCGCAGCAGCCACGGCTTCCCCTCGATAAAGGCGGCGGTCTGGCGATAGGTGTTCCACACCTGCACCGTGCGACCGAACAGCTGGTAGCCGCCCGGCCCTTCCATGCCGTAGATGCACATATAGGCGCCGCCGATCCCGACGACATTGGGCGGGGTCCAGGTGCGGGCGGGATTGTATTTGGTGGTGACGAGGCGATGACGCGGGTCGATCGGGGTCGCCACCGGCGCACCGAGATAGACGTCGCCCAGCCCCATGACGAGGTAATTGGCGTCGAAGACCACCGACTCCACCGCCGCCGCATCGGGCAGGCCGTTGATGCGACGGATGAACTCGATATTATCGGGGCACCATGGCGCATCGTCGCGCACCGCGCCGATGTATTTCTCGATCGTCTCTATCGTCGCCGGATCCCGCCAGCTGAGTGGCATATGCACGATGCGCGAGGGGATGGTGAAGTCCGCCAGATCGCCCAGCCGGTCCTCCGCCTCGATCAACAGGGTGAGCGCGGCGCGCTGATCCAGCGCGCGGCCGTCGACATGCACCTGCAGCGAACGGATACCGGGAACCACGTCGACGATGCCGTCCGGCGCCATCCGCTCCAGCTCGGTCATCAGCGCATGCACCCTGATGCGCAGTTCCAGGTCGAGCACGATCGGGCCATATTCAACCAGGATGTTGCGATCGCCCTGTTGCCGATAGACGGTGCGCGGGCGTCCGGCCTTCGCCGGCAGGTCCGCCAGGATCGGTGACAATGTCGCGATCGGCCGGGCCGGTGCCGCCTCCGCCGGCATGCCGCGCGCAAGGAAGCGCTGCTGCAGCGTATCCGCCATCGTCGCATCGTCGATGTTGACGGGCACGAACCGCAGGCGATCGCCCGGCATCAGTTGGCCGATCTTCCAGCGATCCGCCGCGATGACCACGAACGGGCACACGAAACCGCCCAGCGACGGGCCGTCGGGGCCCAGGATGATCGGCATGTCGCCGGTAAAATCGACCGCGCCGATCGCATAGGGATTGTCGTGGATGTTCGACGGGTGAAGCCCCGCCTCGCCACCGTCCGCGCGCGCCCAATGCGGTTTCGGCCCGACCAGCCGCACCCCGGTGCGGTTACTGTTGTAATGCACCTGCCATTCGGCCGCGACGATCGTGGCAATATCGTCGTCGGTGAAGAAATCGGGTGCGCCGTGCGGGCCGTACAGGACGCGCAGCGCCCATTCGTTCGACAGCGGGGGCAGGGGCGCGTCGGCCAGCGCGCGTCCGACCGGGGCATCTCCGAAGTGGAGCGTGTCGCCTGCCAGCAGTCGGCGCGCGGCATGGCCACCGAACTGCCCCAGCTCGAACGTGCTGCGGCTGCCGAGATACGGCGCTATGTCCAGCCCCCCGGCGAACAGGATATAGCCGCGCATGCCGCCCGCGGTGGCACGCCCCAGCGCGAGCGTCTGCCCCGCCGCCACATCGACCGCCACCCCGCGCGGCACCGCCTGGCCGTCGAGCCTCGCACCGAAATCCGCACCCGTCAGGCATATCCGGGTCGGCGCGGCGAAGGCCAGCGTCGGCCCGGTCATCGTGACTTCCAGGCCGGCGGTGCCCTCGTCATTGCCCAGCAGACGGTTACCCAGCCGGAAGGACTGATCGTCGAACGGGCCCGACGGGGGCACGCCGACCGCCCACATTGCCTGCCGCCCCGGCCAGTCCTGCACCGTCGTCGCGGTCCCACCACTGACGACGCGGAAGGCGCGCGGGTGATAGGCGATATCGGCCAGGGCGCGGGTCGATACCTCGCCGCTGGTGAAGGCCGGCGCGCGCACGACATCGCGCAACCAGCGCACGTTCGTCTCGATCCCGTCGATCCGGGTGGCGTCCAGTGCCGCCTGCATCGCGGCGACCGCCGCCGCGCGGGTGGGGGCGTGGACGATCAGCTTCGCCAGCATCGGATCATACCATGCGCTGACCTCGCTGCCGGCCATGCACCAGGTTTCGACCCGCGCGTCCGCCGGGAAGGTCACCGCGGTCAACGTTCCCGAGGTGGGCCGGTAATCCAGGGCGGGATCCTCGGCATACAGCCTGACCTGCACGGCGTGGCCGCTCGGCTCGGCGGGCGCGGTATCGAGGAACGAGAAATCACCCGCACCGCCCCGGATCATCCACTCGACCAGGTCGATGCGCATCACCTCTTCGGTGACGCCATGTTCGACCTGCAAGCGGGTATTCATTTCGAGGAAGAAGAAGTCCTCGCGCTCGGCGTCGTAGAGGAACTCGACCGTCCCGGCGGAGCGATAGCGCGCCGCCGCGCCGAGCCGGATCGCCGCATCGAACAGCGCGGACCGGACGTGCGCTGGCAGCAAGGGGGCGGGCGCCTCCTCCACCACCTTCTGGTTGCGGCGTTGCAGCGAACAATCGCGTTCGCCGAGCGCGACGATGCGACCGTCGCCGTCGCCGAAAATCTGTACCTCGATATGACGCGCCCGCCGGACATAGCGTTCGAGGAAAACGCCGGCGTCGCCGAAACTACCCAGGCCCTGACGCGCGACCGCGGCGAAGCTGTCGCGCACGGCATCCTCGTCCTCGCACACGCGCATGCCGATGCCACCGCCGCCCGCAGTCGCCTTCAGGATGACCGGGAAGCCGATCCCGGCCGCGGCGGCCGCGGCCTCGTCCGCATCGGTCAACAGGTCGGTACCCGGGGCGAGCGGCACATTATGCGCTGCCGCCAGTGCGCGCGCGCTGTGCTTCAGCCCGAAGGTGCGGATATTGTCCGGGGTCGGCCCGATGAAGATCACGCCGGCCGCGGCGCACGCTTCGGCGAATTCGACGTTCTCGGCCAGAAAGCCATAACCCGGATGGATCGCGTCCGCCCCCGTCGCCGCCGCCGCATCGAGGATCGCGGCGATGTTGAGGTAGCTGTCGGCTGGCCGCGCCGGGCCGATACATATTGCCTCATCGGCTTCTGCGACGTGCAGCGATCCTTCGTCGGCCTCCGAATAGACCGCGACGGAACGAAGCCCCATCCGCCGGAGCGTGCGGATGATCCGGGTCGCGATCGCACCGCGATTGGCGATCAGGACGGTGCGCACCGTCATGCCGCGACGATCATGCGCACGGGGGTGGGGTCAAAGCCATTGCAGGGATTGTTGATCTGCGGACAATTCGACACGACGACGATCACGTCCATTTCCGCGCGAAGATCGACCGTCAGCCCCGGCGCCGACATGCCATCGACGATGCCCAGCGCGCCGTCCGGCTCCACCGGCACGTTCATGAAGAAGTTGATATTGGACACGATGTCACGCTTGCCGCGCCCTTCGAGCAGATTCGCCTCAAGGAAGTTCTCGACACAGGCGTGCTGCGCCTTGGTGTGATGACCATAGCGCAACGTATTGGATTCACACGAACAGGCCCCGCCGATCGTATCGTGATAGGCGATCGCGCTGGCAGTGATCGTCATCATCGCGCGCCCCTCGTTGGAGCGCAGTACGGTGCCCTGGCGCAGAAACAGATTGCCCTGCGCCGCGATCGTGTCTTGCGCGCTATAGCGTTCCGCGTCGTCGGCGGCGGCATAGAGCAGGAAGTCGACCGCCTGATTTCCTTCCAGATCGACGATGCGCAGGGTTTGCCCCGCGTCGACATGGTGCAGCCATGGCGCGCGGGCGGGGACGACGACATCGTGGACGATGCGCCCGGGCAGCCCGGACAGATGCGGATCGACGCTCATCGCGCGATGCTCCCCTTTAAAAACGGAAATAATCGTCGACGTTCGCGAAGGCGCGCGCGCCCTCCGGCGTCGCGGTGCGGATCGGATCGTCCTGGCCCGCGATCGCGCCGCGCCAAGCGGTCGCGCGCAACGGCGTGACGCTCCACGATGGCCGGGGATCCAGCACGTGCGGGCAATTGGCGAGGACGACGATCACATTCATCTCCGCGCGCAGCTCGACGTGGCGGCCCGCCGCGAATGGCCCCACCTGTGGGGTGACCGCGCCGTCCGCCTCGATCCGGGTGCCCTTGAACAGCGTCACGCACGGATGGACGTCGCGGCGCCCCAGCCCGTGTTTGGCGACACCCAGCAGGAAGCGGTCACGCGCATTGGGATACGTGCCGCTGTTCGCGCCATCGCCATATCGCGCGGCGTTGCTGGCAGCGGTCGACGGGCCGCAAAACGTGTCGTGGGTCTGCGCGTCATCGGCGACGATGCTCATCAGGACGCGTCCCATGTCCGACAGCAGCAGCTTTCCCGCGCCCAGATAGGCGTTCCACTGTACCTTCACGGTATCGGCGACGTTGAGCCGTTCGGTCGGCATATCGGCGTTGAACACCAGCATTGCGGCGCAGGCGTCGCCGTGCACGTCGATCAGCCGCAGTCGCGTGCCACGTGCCAGCCGGCGAGTAGCATAGCCGCCGGCCGCGATCGTTTCCTCCCACACCAGATCGGCGGGATCCACGCTCGGTGGCAGATCGTCCGCGCGCGGCGGCAGCACCGGCATCGCATCCACGACGGTGCCCGCCATCGCGCGGGCATGGTCGCGCGCGGCATGGGGATTGGCGAGGGCGGTGCTCATGCGGCGGCTCCCTGATTGTCGCCGGCCCTATTGCCTTCCTGCTCATGCAGTGGCGGCAGCAGCGAGGTGGTCGTCACGAGCTGCAGCTGCTGTACCCCGCGGACCCGGCGCAGCGCGTCGCACAGCGATTTCAGCCGCACCGACGGGCCTTGGACCAGCAGTACCTCGAGCGACTGATCGTCCTCCAGGAAGACATGCTGGGAGGAGATCACCTCCTTGAGATAATCGGCCTGCATCTGCGCGAGCTGATGCCGCACCCGGCCGCGATCGCCGCGATAGACCAGCGTGATCGTCCCCGCGAGCATCTTGTCGGGATGAGTGAACGCTTCGTGTTCGGCGAGCGCATGGCGGATCAGTTCGGCGATCAGCCGCGAACGCGACGGCAGGTCGCGTTCTTCCACCATCACGTCCAGCTGGCGGAACAGTTCGGCGGGCAGGCTCATGCTCAGCCGTGCGAGCGTCGTGGAATCGGTGGTCATGCCTGACCCTCCCAATTATTACCTAAATCGTCAATCGTAATAATATTCGGTGCCTTCTCGGGTTCGTCGCCCGTCAGCGGCGGGCGGCGGGTGATCGGCAGATCGTATACCGCCGTCGCCCCGAAGCGGTGCGGCGCGTGGGGGTCGTGACGGCGCTTGTCGAGCGCCAGCACGCGGGTACCCAGCGAAAAGGCTTCGCGCAGGTCGTGCGTCACCATGATGATCGTGAGCTGGTAGTCACGCCAAAGCCGGGTGATCAGCGCGTGCATATCGGCGCGGATGCCGGGATCGAGCGCCCCGAACGGCTCGTCGAGCAACAAGATACGGGGACGCTTGATGAGCGCCTGCGCGATCGCCAGCCGCTGCTGCATCCCGCCTGACATCTGCGCCGGCATCAGGTGCAGGCTGTCGCCCAGGCCGACCGCCTCCAGCATCGCGATCGCCTCCTGCTCGGCCGCGCGGCGACGCGCGCCGAACAGCCGGGCGGTCAACGGGGCCTGCGCGCATTCCAGCCCGAAAACGGTGTTGCGCAGTACCGACAGGTGCGGAAACACCGAGTAACGCTGGAAAACGACGCCGCGATCGGGGCCGCATTCGGGGGTCAGTGGCTGATCGTCGAGCAGCAGGCGCCCGCGTGTCGGCGCCTCCTGGCCCAGCACAAGCCGCAACAGGCTGCTCTTGCCGGCACCTGACGGCCCGATGATCGATACGAAGGATCCCGCCGCAATATCGAGATTGACGCGCTCCAGGACGATCTTGTCGCCATATTCGACCCATATGTCGCGCAGGCTCAGGATCGTGCTCATCGCGCGCCGCCATGCGCCCAGGGGAACAGCCGCTCGCTGAGCAGCGTCAAGGCGCTGTCCATCACGATCGCCAGCAGCGCGATCCACGCGACATAGGGGATGATGACGTCCATCGCGAGGTAACGGCGCACCAGGAAGATACGGTAGCCGAGCCCTACATCGGCGGCGATCGCCTCCGCCGAGATCAGGAACACCCAGGCGGGACCGAGCGACAGTCGCAGCGCGTGGAACAGGCGAGGCAGGGCCTGCGGCAGTGCGACGCGGATCATGATCTGCCAGCTGGAAGCGCCAAGTGTCTGCGCCTTCAGGATTTGTTCGCGCGGCAGCGCGGCCACATGTGCGGCGATATCACGCACCATCACCGGCGTGATGCCGATCACGATCAGCGCCACCTTCGCGGTCTCTCCCAGCCCCAGTGCGATAAACAGCATCGGCAGCAGCGCGATCGGCGGGATCACCGCGATTCCCGTCACCAGCGGGCCGAAGGTTGCGCGCACGGGCGGCAGAACGCCCAGCACCAGCCCCACGAGCAAGGCGGCCGCGGTGGCGATCCCCAGGCCCAGCCCGAGCCGCTGCAGGCTGGCGAGCGTATCGGCCCAGAAGATCAATCGCCCGGAGAGGGGATCGGGCTGGGATATCAACGTCGCGATCGCGCGCACCATCGCGTCGGGCAGAGGCAGGATCTTGTCGTTCGGATCCACCGCGTGGCGCTGCGCCGCCACGACCAGATAGAGCAGCACCAGCACCAGCACCGGCAGCGCGCCCAGCGCGAAGCGATTGCTCCGTCGCACGTGGCGATTGACCCAGCGCATCGTCAGGCGACGACCGGGGTGGCGGAAAGGGGCATGACGGCCGCGTTCACAGCTTCTTGCCGGCGGCGAGCTTCATGTAGCTGTCGTCGAAGCGCAGCGTGATATGTCCCGCGTCGCCCAGCGTGCGCTGACCGGGGAAGGCGATGCCGACCGCGTCGGCGGAGGCCGCACCCTTGAACAGCCCGCGCGAGAAGCTGAAATCGCGCACGCGCGTCATCGTCGTCACGAGCGCGGGTGCGTCGGTCGCGGCGACCGCCGCCGCGGGGTCATCGTAGAGATGGGTCGTGGCCAGTTGCTGCTCGAATGTCGCCGCGTCGGTGCCGGCCAGTTTCGCCATTGCGGCGCGCGCAGCCTGTCCTTGCGCATCGGGACGCTTCATCAGCGCGACGGTTTCGTACCAGATCCCGGTCAGCGCCTTGCCCAGATTGGGGTTCGCCTTCAGCGTCGCGGTGTCCACCACCAACAGGTCGAGGATTTCGCCGGGAATGCTGGCGGAACTGAACACCTGCTTCACGCCGGGCTGTGCCTTCATCACCGACAATTGCGGGTTCCACGCCACGGCCGCGGTGACGTCGGGGCTGGCGAAGGCGCCGACGATATCCGCGTCCGAGGTGTTGACCGTGCGCACGTCGCTGGGTTTCATCCCGATCGTGTCGAGGCCGCGCGCGAGCAGATAGTGCGACACCGACAATTCGACCAGATAGACCTGCCGACCGCGAATCGCCGCCAGCGTATCCGCACCTTTCAGTAAGATTCCGTCGTTGCCGTTCGAATAGTCGCCGACGATGATTGCGCTGGTATCCTTGCCGCCGGCGGCGGGGATCGTCAGCGCGTCCATATTTGTTACCGTGACGCCGTCGAACTTTCCGGCGTTGTACTGATTCACTGACTCGACATAGTCGTTGACCTGCACGATGTTGATCTTGATGCCGTATTTGTCGGACCATTTCTTCACGATTCCGGCCTGCTGGGCATAGGGCCAGGGCATCCAGCCGGCGTAGATCGACCAGCCGATAGTAAAGTCATGCCGGGGCGGGGGAGGACCTTTCGATCCCGACGAACAGGATGCCAGGAATAGCGCCGCGGCGATCGCCGCCGTCCTGCCCGCCGTTCCAGCCAACGTGCCGATCATCTTCCGCATGAGTCGGTCCCCTTTCGCAGTGCAGCATCACCACGATGCAAACTTCTGTCCACCAAAAAATATTACGGACCAAAAAAAGGGTAATAACGCCTGGCGGTGTCCGGACGGTCGCCCGGCGGGGACGAAAAACAGGAATTTCGGCGCCTTGTTATTACGTTGAGGCCGAAACGGCACCGAAAATATTACGCTTGACGATGTTGGTAATATCCATACCGTAGCGTGGGTCGACCCCGTTCAAGCGGGGCGGCAGGTGGGCCGACACACCGGCGAATCGCCGGCGTCGACACGAGTGAATATGTGTCAGCGACCGATGTCGCGGGCCGCTCGAGAGAGCGGTTTGCGAGACGATGACCCACGTCATCGATCCCTCTGGTCCTGGCGCATTCCCCGCGTCGAACACGGTTCGCCATCGTGACGACGATAACGTCGCACCGCAGGGAGAAACGGGACGCCGGCTCGAACCGCGCGCCTGCGAGGGGAGAGGAGCCGACGACGACAGGCTGTTGAGCAAGGGGGTCGACGTGGCTGGACATTCGTTTCGAACAATATTGCTGAGCGCTACTTTCCTGTGCGGTGTCGGCGCGATCCCGGCCCATGCGCAGGATGCGCCGGCCCAACGTTCCGCCGGCGAGGAGGGGGACGAGATCATCGTCACCGCGACCCGTCGGGAAACCACGCTGCAGGACGCGCCGATCAACATCAGCGCGATCGGTGCCGAACAATTGTCGCGTCAGCGGCTCGACGACATCCGCTCGCTGGCGGCCTTCACGCCGGGGCTGACGGTGACGGATACGGGGCCACAGTCGACGGGCAACATCATCCTGCGCGGTATCTCCTCCGCCGATACCGGCAACGGATCGAATTATCAGAGCGCGCTCGGCGTCTATCTGGGTGAAGTGCCGCTCTACCTCGATTTCAAGCTGATCGACATGGCGCGGGTCGAGGTGCTGCAAGGGCCGCAGGGTACGCTCTATGGCTTGGGCACGTTGTCGGGGGCGATCCGCTACATCCCCAATCGTCCGACGACCGACAAGATCTCGCTCGACTATCACGTGCGCGCATTCGGTGTGGCGCACAGCGGCAATCCCGGCATCAACGGCGACGGCGCGCTGAACTTGCCGATCGTGGAAGATCACATCGCGTTCCGGACGACGGTGGGCTATTACAACAATCCCGGCTTCATCGACTATCCCTATCTGCTGAAGACGCCCGGCGTCTCGGATCCACAGCCGGTGCGTGGCACCAGCGCGGCGCAGGGATCGTTCGGCAGCGCGGCGGATCGCGCGGCGAATTTCTATCGTCGCAACGATGCCAATGATGAAGTGACGTTCACGACGCGCAACCAATTGCTGCTGCAGGCCAATGCCGATCTGAAATTGTACCTGACCTATGCGCATCAGGAAACGTCGACGAATGGGCGGCAGGCGACCGGCGCGGGGGTATTGGGAACCGGGCCGTATGAGGCGCCGTGGCGCTATCTGGAACCGGTCAACCGCAAGGCGGACCTGTACGCCGCAGAATTCAACATCGGCCTGGGGTTCGCCGAAGTGGTCGCCACGGCGGCGCTGACCAACCAGACGATTCGCTCGCAATACGACAACACCGACCTGTTGCTTGACCTGGACTATGGCTACGAAGCCTTTCCGGCGTTTTCCTCTTACAATCAGTCGACCAACCAATATCGCCAGTTCAACGGCGAGGTGCGGGTGGTATCCACGCATGGTGGACCGTTCAGCTGGGTGATCGGCGGTTTCTACAACAATTTGCGCAATCGGTCGCAGTATCGCGAATACGTGCCAGGTTATCCGGAATTCGCCGGGATCTACCGGCCCGACAATCTCGAATATATGTCGTTCGTCAACACCCGCACCAAGGAAAAGGCGATCTATGGCGAGGGCACGCTGCATATCACCGATGCCTGGCAAGTAACTGGCGGCCTGCGCTATTTCGAATATTCCGCGTTTGCGGAGGGCGGCACCGATACGCCCTTGTTCAGTAAATACACGCCCTATCCGTTGGTGGTGTTCGCGCCGCAACGAATCAAGAGCGGCGAGACCAGCGCGAATGGCACGGTGTGGAAGGCGAATACGTCATACAAGTTCAGCGACGATTTGTTGGTCTACGGTACGTATAGTACCGGCTATCGCACGGGCAACGTCAATCGTGTCGCGCCATGTATCCTGCCGCTGAACACGAGCGTGCAGAATGTTTGTGCGCTGCCCAACGAGCTGTTCTATAGCCCGGACAAAACCCGTAATGCGGAAATCGGGGTGCGCGCGGCACTGTTCCAGCGACGTCTGCAGCTGACCGCTTCGGCGTTCCACATCGATTGGAAGGGCATTCAGGTGCCAAGCCAGACGGTCAATGGCGCGGTCGGCATTACCGTCAACGGCAATAACGCGCGGTCGCAGGGGTTCGACGTCAGCGCATTGTTGCGTGTCATCCCACGGCTTACGCTGCAGGGAACCTATTCCTATGTCGACGCGAAGTTGACGGGGGATGCGCCGGGGATCGTCGTCACGCAGGGGCAGACGGTCGACGCCTTTGCCGGTGATCGCCTGCCGGGTTCGGCGAAACATACTGCCAGCGGACAGGTCACCTATACCCAGCCGCTCGACAATGGTGCCTCGATCGAGGCGAACTGGGCGACGACCTATATCGGGGATATCTATTCGCGCGTCGGCCTGCGGGGCAATGGTGAGGTGATCCCCGGCTATGTCACGCATCGCGCCGCGCTGACCTATCGGACCGACAGGTTCGATATCGGCGTCTTCGCCGATAATATCTTCGACAAATATGCGATCACCTCGATCACCAACGATCTCGGCTCGTACAATCAGACACGCACCGGAGTGATCGAGCGTTACTATGCCCAGAGCGTTCTGACCCCGCGCAGGATCGGAGCCGACTTCCGGGTTCGCTTCTGATGCCGCCGGGTTAGTGAAAGCGCTGGGGCGCTGGCCGATCTGATACGGTGCCGTTCGGGCATTGGCCCCGCCGGCACCGCATCAGCGCAAGGATTGCGCCGCCAGCGCCATCGCCTCGTCCCAGGCGTGACCGTCGGCCAGCGGATGATATCGCATGCCCGGATTGCCGAATGACGCCGCATCCTCGTTGGTGAAGCTGTGATAGGCGTCGCCATAGACGATCATGCGCCAGTCCGCCTGCGCGGCCGCCATTTCGGCATGGAACCGGCCCACCTCCGCCGGTGGTACCAGCGGGTCGCGTCCGCCGGTGCAGACGAGCAGCGGCGTGCGCATCGCACCCGCCTCGGCGGGGCGGATCGTTTGCAGCAGCCCGTGAAAACTGGCGATCGCCGCCACCGCGCCACCGCCTCGCGCGAATTCGATCGCCGCCAGGCCACCGAAGCAATAGCCGAGGATGATGACACGCCCGGGCGGCAACCCGGATCCGCGTACCAGGATGTCGACGCAGTCGCCGACGCGGCGCCGCATCGCTAGCGGATCGGCCTGCCACGCCGCTACCGCCGCCTGCGCCTCCGGCCCTGCCAGATAGCGGTCGGTGCCGTGCAGATGGGGGGCGAAGGCGATATGGCCCAGCGCGGCCAGCCGGGCGCAGCGGCGACGGATATTGTCCGTCACGCCCGGCGCCTCGTGCAGCAGCAGGAACGCCGCGCCGGCCGGCCGCGCCGCCGGGCGATACCATAAGCCTTCGGGTGTCGGTTCGATGGTCGTCATCGCCGGATCCTGTTGTGGTCGAGCGTCAGGCCTGGGTGGGGTAGTCGAGATAGCCCTCGCGCCCTTGCGTGAACCATGTCGCAGGGTCCGACACGGCCAGCGGGGAACCCCGCCGGATACGCTTCGGCAGATCGGGATTGGCGATGAACCAGCGCCCGAACGCCACCGCATCGCCGACGCCCGCCGCCAGTTCCGCGGTGGCGCGTTCGGGATCGAAGTCGGCGTTGAGGATCACCGGCCCATCGAACAGCCCCCGCAATTGCGGCGCGAGCGGCGCGGTGTCCCCCACGCCGAACGTGCCCCATAGCGGCGGTTCGCGCAGCTCGAGATGCGCGATACCGATGCGTGACAGTGCCGCGACCGCAGCCGCGAACAGATCGAGGGACTGGCTGTCGACCACCCCGGCCAGCTGCCCGTTCGGGGACAGGCGCACGCCCACCCGGCCCGCCCCGATGGCGTCGGCCACGGCCTGCGTGACCTCGCACAGGAAGCGGATACGATTGGCGATGCTGCCGCCGTAGCGATCGTCGCGATGATTGCTGCCGTCGCGAAGGAATTGGTCGATCAGATAGCCGTTCGCCGCATGGATCTGCACGCCGTCGAATCCGGCGGCGATGGCGTTGCGCGCGGCCTGCGCATGATCCGCGACGATCTGCGCCACGCCTTCGATGTCGAGCGCGCGGGGCGTTTCATAGGGCGCCTTGCCATCATATAGATGCGCCTCGCCGGGCGCGGCGATCGCCGAGGGCGCCACTGGCGCCTCGCCGCCAAGGAATTGGGAATGAACGACGCGCCCCATGTGCCAGAGCTGCGCGATGATCCGCCCTCCCGCGCCGTGCACGCCATCGGTGACGCGGCGCCACCCTTCGATCTGCTCCGGCGACCACAGACCCGTGGCGTAGGGCCAGCCGAGCCCCTGTTGGGTGATGCCGATCGCCTCGCTGACGATGAGCCCGGCGCCGGCGCGCTGTGTATAATAATCGACCATCATCGCGGTCGGCAGATGGTCGCGCGTGCCGCGTGCGCGGGTCATCGGCGCCATGATGATGCGGTTCGGCAGCGTCAGTGTGCCGAGGGTGATCGGGTCGAACAGGGAGACGGTGGCGGATGTGGCAGTCGGCATGCAGACCTCTTCGGATATCAGTGGCCCGCCCTATGGCATGAATGACACATTGTAAACTATATAACACAACTCCTGGCGGAGCCGGGGCCTGGGGCGCGACTATTCGGGCGGCGCGGGACGGGCAGGGCGGGTGGGGCAGGGCGGGTGGGGCAGGATGGGCGTCCGGCGCTTGCATCGACCCCCGCATCGGCCGATGTTCCGCCCCACCTGATGGGTGGCACGGAGACGATCGCGATGGTCCGGTTGCGCGGGATGGGCATCTTTCGGGCGTCGTGCCGCGGCATCGCGTGTACGATGGCGCTGGGGGCGACCGGGGCGGCGCCGGTATGGCAACTGGCCGACCTGTCGTGGCTCGCGGGGCATTGGCTCGCATGCGGCCCGCGCGGTGAGACAGCGGAGACCTGGACCGATGATCGCGGCGGCGTCCTCCTGGGTATCAGCAAATCGGTACGGGACGGCCGGGTAAGTTGGGAATTCTCCCGGATCGACCGCACCGCTGACGGTATCGTGTTCCACGCCAGCCCGAAGGGGCAGCAGCCCGCTGCGTTCACGGCGGTGTCGATCACCAGGAACAGCGTCGTGTTCGAGAATCGTGCGCATGATTTTCCGCAGCGCGTGTCGTATCGGCGCGACGGTGATCGATTGGTGGGCCGTATCGATGGCGTGGTCGCCGGCACGCCGCGCTCGGCGGAATGGCGCTACCAGCGTGCCGCGCTCAACGCGGTCTGCCCGCCCGGCTGAGCCTTACAGGATGGCTGGCTCGCGGGGTGCCGAACCGCGCGGAAGGCCGGTCAGGGCGATCGGCGGATCAGCGCCTGTAAGGCATTGTCCAGCGCCGACAGGAAACGCGAGCGATCTTCCTTCGCGAAGGGTGGGGGGCCGCCGATGCGGTCCCCGCCCGCGCGCAGATCGCTCATGATCGCGCGCACCGCGACGGCATTGCCGATCGAGCTGCTCGTGAAGGGCTTGCCGTTGGGGGCGATCACGGTCGCGCCCGCCTTCAGGCAGCGATCGGCAAGCAGAATGTCCGCCGTGATCACCACCGACAATGCATGCGCCCGCTCGGCAATCCAGTCATCGGCGGCGTCGAAGGCGTCCGACACGACCACGCGCGTGATCATCGGGTGCGCCGGAACGCGGATGGGCGTATTGCTCACCACGGTCGTCGGGATCGTCAGGCGATAGGCGACGCGGTACACCTCCCCCTTTACCGGGCAGGCGTCGGCGTCGATCAGGATGTGCGGCTTCGCTCCCACCAACCGGGTCTTGCCATGCCCGGCGGCGCGACGGCAACGCGGAATGCGGCGAACTGACGCCGCCGGGCGCGGGGCGGTGGATCCTTCCGTGCCGCATCGTGGAGCGGCTCTGTCAGGAAAGGCGCTCTATTACGCGGTCAACGGGGCATTTGGTATCCCGTGTGGCGGCATCCCCCGGGGACGGTTGATCACGCTGCTTCCACTCGGCGGTGCGCAGGACGACATAGTCCCGCAGCAACTGCACGCGACGCGGACGAAAGCTGGTATCGCCGATCACCAGCGTCTCGATCCGTGGCACCTCGAAGGTACGGAACGCCTCGCGTAGCAGGCACCACGCCACCAGCATCAGCGTGCGCGGGCTGTATGACAGCCCAAGCGGCAGTATCTCGCGCTCGCTACGCTGCCCCCTGGCATCGCGATAGCCGATGCGGACGCTGGTCTCATCCCAGCAGGCCGTGCGCAGCAGATTCAGATCGATCGTGATCGGCGCGCGCGGTTCCACCGGGCGCCATGCTCGCATCGTCGCATGAGCCGCCTGTCGCGCCTGACGGTCGGGCAAGGTGGCGACGATCCGCGCCAGCGCGCTATGTCCGGCGGCGGTGAGCGCGGCATCGCCCAAATCGCCCAGGCTGGCGACGGCGAGCATCAATGCCTCGATTTCCAGCCGCGAAAAGCTTTGCGGCGGCAGTGCCGGGTCCTCGATGAGCGTGTAGCCATAGCCCGCCGTCCCGTCGATCAGCACGCCGCCTGCGCGCAACGTGGCGATGTCGCGATACAATTGACGTGCCGACACTTCCGTTTCGCTGGCGAGGCGTGCTGCCGTCACCGGCTTCGGCAAGCGCCGCAGCGTGTCCAGCAATCGCATCAGCCGGTCGGATCGCGCCATTCCTGCTGCCCGGAATTGTCAGGAGCGGGGTGGTACAAGGAGCGCCTCATTCGAGGCAAGGAGAGAAACGATGCCTACGCTCTATTATTCGCCGCAGTCGCGGTCGGACACGGTCGTCGCATTGGTGCGAATGCTGTCTGCCGATGTCGATCTGCGTGAGGTGACGATCGCTCGTCAGGACGGCTCGGGCCAGCGCGATCCCGCCAATCCGCATCCGGAGGGCAAGGTGCCGTATCTGACCGACGGTGACGACGCGGTGCGGGAGCGCGGCGCGATCATGCTCTACCTGACGGACAAATATACTGCCGCCGGCCTGGGCCCGCTGGCCGGAGAGCCGGGGCGCGGTGCGTATCTGTCATGGCTGTCCTATTATCAGGGCGTTATCGAGCCGCTGATCATCCTGAAATGGGCCAATGTCAGCCATCCCGCGATCGCCGCCGGGCTGCGCGATACCGACACGATGTTCGCGCGCCTGTCCGACGCGCTGAGCAAGGGGCCGTGGCTGCTGGGTGAGCGCTTCTCCGCCGCCGATATGCTGGTAAGCTCGCCATTCCTGTGGTTTAGCGAGATGCTGCCCGAGGATCAGGCGATCAAGGATTGGGTCAAGCGTTGCGGCGAGCGGATGAACGACGCCGCGGCATGACAGGGCGCCGGCGCGGACGAGTCGCCGCCTCCGCGCCGCCATCATTGCCTCCGTGTTACGATCATTTTCAATTCATTAACCTGTCATACGCGCGCCCTAGCCAGACCGGATGGGGGCGGCCCGATTCCCTGGGCCGGCAAATCGAATAACGGGGATCATCATGGCGGGTAGCGCGGGTAGCGGTTCGATCTCGTTGACGTCGAGCGGCACGGCGGTGTCGGAGACGTTCGATACGCTGGTGGCGAGCGGCGCCTCCACGACGCTGCCGGGCGGCTGGTATCTGAACGAGGGGGGCAGCGGCGCTGCCGCGAACGGGGCCTATACCGCCGGCACCGGCTCTTCGAATACCGGCGACACGTATAGCTTCGGCGCGGCGGGCAGCACTGATCGCGCGCTCGGGTCGCTGCTTAGCAGCAGCACCGTGCCGTCGTTCGGCGCGCAGTTCACCAACGATACCGGGGCGAGCATCGCCGCGCTGAACATCGCCTATCGTGGCGAGGAATGGCGGCTGGGCACGGCCGGCCGCGCCGACAAGCTGAACTTTCAGATCAGCTACGACGCCACCAGCCTGACGACCGGCACCTGGACCGATATCGACGCGCTGGATTTCTCCACCCCCAGCAGCGCCGGTTCGGCCGGCGCACGCGACGGCAATAGCGACGGCCTTTATACCGACATCAGCCACAGCTTCACGCTGGACACGGCGGTGGCCGCGGGTGGCACCTTCTGGGTGCGCTGGCTCGATGCCGATGCCAGCGGCGCCGACGACGGCCTGGCGATCGACAATTTCTCGATCACGGCGACCACCGCCAGCGGCCCCGCGCCGGTACGCCCCGGCGCGCTTGCCATCGCGGATGCGTCGGTGACGGAGGGCGACAGCGGCACGCGCGACATGGTGTTCACCGTCACCCGCAGCGGCGGGAGCGACGGCGCGGTATCGGCCAGCTATGCGATCACGCTGCCCACGGGCCAGGCGGATGCGAGCGATTTCGGCGGCACCTTCGCCAGCACCGGCACCGTCACCTTCGCCGACGGACAGACCAGTGCGGAGATTCGCATCCCGGTGCAGGGCGATACCGCGTTCGAGGGCGATGAAACCTTCACCGTCACCCTGTCCGCCCCGACCGGCGGGGTGGCGATCGACGATGGCGTCGCGACCGGCAGCATCCTGAACGACGATGCCGCCCCACCGGCTCCGCCCGCCAATGTCTTCATCAACGAAATCCATTACGACAATGCCGGGACCGACACCGGTGAAGCGATCGAGATCGCGGGCGTCTCCGGCACCGACCTCAGCGGGTATAAGCTGGTGTTGTATAACGGCAGCAACACCCCCGATGCCGCCCCCACCTATGCCTCGATCGCGCTCAGCGGCACGATCGACGACGAAGGGCAGGGCTATGGCGCGGTGGTGTTCAACCTCGCGGCGAACGGCCTGCAGAACGGCGGGGCCGACGGTATCGCGCTGATCGCCCCCGATGGCACGGTCGTCCAACTGCTCAGCTATGAAGGCGTCTTCACCGCGGCACCGGGCACCCCGGCGGCGGGAATGACCAGCACCGACATCGGCGTCAGCGAGGGTGGCAGCGATCCGATCGGCAACTCGCTGGCGCTGGCCGGCTCGGGCGCGACGGGCGAGGATTTCACCTGGCAGGGCAGCGCGCCGAGCAGTTTCGGGACGCTCAACCCCGGCCAGTCGATCATCGCCGACACCGGCACCGGGCGCATCACGGTGGCGGATGCCAGCGTGATCGAGGGCGATAACGGCGTCACCAATCTGGTCTTCACGGTGCGTCGCGCAGGGGGCCTGGGGACCGTCGCGTCGGTGGATTATGCGGTGGATCTGGACGGGTCCGCCGACGCCGCCGATCTGGGCGCGGGGGCCGTGTTGAGCGGGACGCTGACCTTTGCGGCGGGCGCACGGACCGCGACCGTCACCGTCCCGGTGCGCGGCGATACGCTGGGCGAGGGCAATGAGACGCTGTCGCTCAGCCTGTCGAACCCGGTCGGCAATATCACCATCACGCGCGGCGATGCGCTGGGCACGATCACCAACGACGATCCGATCGCTCTGTCGATCGGCCAGATCCAGGGCGAGGGGCATCGCTCGGCCTATACGGGGCAGACGGTGGCGACCACCGGGATCGTCACCGCGGTCGACAGCAACGGCTTCTATCTGCAGGCCGCCGAAGGTGACGGCAACGCGCGCACGTCCGACGCGATATTCGTCTTCACCAGCGGCGCGCCCGGCGTGCTGGTCGGGGACGCGGCTTCGGTGCGCGGCACCGTCACCGAATATGCCGGCAGCGCCAAGGGACTGACGCTGACCGAGATCACCGCGCCACAGGTGACCGTGACCAGCCATGACAACGCGCTGCCCGCGGCAACGCTGATCGGCGCCGGCGGTGTGCTGCCGCCGTCGCAGGTGATCGATGACGATCGCCTGACCAGCTTCGATCCGGCGCATGACGGCATCGACTTCTGGGAATCGCTGGAGGGAATGCGCGTCACGCTCGATACGCCGCAGGCCGTGTCGAACACCACCAGCTTCGGCGAGACCGACGTGGTCGTCTCGCATGGTCAGGGGGCGACCGGGGTCAATGATCGCGGCGGCATCACCATTGCGCCGAACGCCGACGGGACGATCGATTACAATCCCGAGAAGATCCAGATCGATGACGACAGCGGCGTGTTCGCCGGCTTCTCACCCAATTATACGATCGGCGATCAGCTCAGCAGCGTCACCGGCGTCGTCAATTACGCCTTCGACAATTACGAGGTGATCGTCACCGAGGCGGTGTCCTTGACCAAGGACGTGGCACTGGAAAAGGAAGTGACCGCGCTGCAGGGCGATGCCAATCACCTCAGCCTCGCGACCTACAATGTCGAGAATCTCGATGTGTCGGACCAGAAGTTCGACATCCTGGCGTCGAACATCGTCTATAATCTGCGCGCGCCGGACATCGTCGCGCTGCAGGAGGTGCAGGATGCCGATGGCGCTGGCGGCGGTGCCGACCTGAGCGGCACCGTCACCGCACAGGGGCTGATCGACGCGATCTACGCGCAGTCGGGGCTGCGTTATGGTTATGTGGAGATCGCGCCCACGACAGCGAACACCACCGGCGGCGAGCCGGGCGGCAACATCCGCAACGGCTATCTCTATAACCTCGATCGCGTCGACTATGTCGAGGGCAGCGCCGAGCTGATCACCGGCGACGCCTACAACAACAGCCGCAAGCCGCTCGCCGCGCAGTTCCAGTTCAACGGGCAGACGGTGACGACGATCAACGTCCACTTCACCTCGCGCGGCGGCAGCGACCCGCTATGGGGCGCGAACCAGCCCGCGACCGACGCCGGCGATGCGCAGCGCACCGCGCAGGCGGCCGGGGTGAAGGAATATGTCAACGCGCACCTGGCGGACAATCCCGATCTGAACGTCGCGATCCTGGGCGACTGGAACGGCTTCTATTTCGAGGAGGCGCAGACCCAGTTGACCGATCCGGCGAAGGGCGGTGTGTTCACCAACCTGAATACGCTGCTGCCGAGCGAGGAACGCTACAGCTATCTGTTCAACGGCAATGCGCAGCAGATCGACAACATCCTCGTCACGGGCGGACTGCTGGGCGACGCGCAATATGATTCGGTGCATCTGAACTCGCAGTTCGGCGGCGACCGCCCGACCGATCACGATCCGCAACTGTCGCTCCTGTACCTCAATGCCGCACCGACCGAGCTGGTATTGAGCCACGCCAGCGTCACGGAGAATCTGGCGGCGGGCGCGGTGGTCGGCACCTTGTCGGCCAGCGACACCGCTGGCGATACCTTGACCTATGCCTTGACCGACGACGCCGGCGGCACGTTCGCGGTGGATGCCACCACGGGCGTGATCACCACCACGCGCGCGCTCGATCACGAGGCGCTGGCCAGCTATGCGATCACCGGCACGGCGACCGACAGCGGCGATCTGACCGTCACCAACAGCTTCACGATCGCGGTCAACGACGTCAACGAGGCGCCGGTCGCGACGGGCGACACGATCGCGGTCGACGAGGATGCGACGACCGGCAATCTGTGGTCGGCGCTGCTGGGCAATGACAGCGATCCCGACCGGGGGCAGACGCTGTCGATCGTATCGATCGACACGCAGGATACGCTGGGCAGCGTCATTTTCGACGCGGCGACGCAGACGCTGCGCTATGTCGCGGACAACGATGCCTTCGACGCCCTGGAGCCGGGCGCCAGGGCGGTCGACCATTTCACCTACACCGTTACCGACGGCAACGGCCTGACCAGTACGGCGACGGTCGACATCACCGTGACGGGCATGGCCGATGGCGTGACGCTGCGGGCCGGCTTCTTTGGCGACACCGTCGACGGCGGCGCCGGCGAGGACCGCCTGTATGGCTCGCTGTTCGCCGATACGCTGAACGGCAATGGCGGGCATGACTATCTGTCCGGCGGGTTGGGCAACGATCGACTGTTCGGCGGCGACGGCAATGACGTTCTGTTCGGTGGTCTGGGCAATGACATGCTGAACGGCGGCTCGGGCAAGGATATCCTGTTCGGTGGTCTGGGCGATGATATCCTGACCGGCGGCGCCGGGGCGGACGTGTTCCACTTCGGCCGCGCCGATGGCAGCGATCGTATCACCGATTTCGACGTGGCCGCCGATCGGATCGTGCTCGACGACAACATCCGGCTGCTGAAGACGAAGGTGCAGGACGTCGATCGTGACGGGGTGAAGGATCTGGTGCTGAGCTTTACCGCGGGCACCACGGTGACGCTGCTCGGCGTCAGCGATGCCAGCGCGATCAAATATGCCGCGCCCGATTATTATTCGGACCATCAGCCGGGGACGGATGGCCTGTTCGATAGCCTGGGCGACATCCTCGCCAACAAGTTCGTGGAGCTTGGCCACGGCTTTTGATAGCAAATGATCGTCGGCGCCAGGCGCGCCGCCGCTAGCCGCGCGACCAGATCGGTCGTGCGGCTTCGCGCTTTGGCAGTGTAATCATGTGACTGTTTTGCCCCAGCCTTCCTCAGCCCTGTCGACATCCCCGATGCGTGCCGCGATGGCGACGGTGCGGCGTCACCTGATCGCGGCGGCGGGGTTCAGCGCGCTCGTCAACCTGCTCTATATCGCGCCGACGCTTTACATGCTGCAGGTCTATGATCGCGCGGTGCCGACGCAGGGGCGACAGACGTTGCTGTTCCTGACGCTGGTATTGTTGTTCGCGCTCGCCACGCTGTCGCTGCTTGACCGCGTGCGCGCGCGGCTGCTGACACGCGCGGGGGTGCAGCTCGACGCGGCGCTCTCCCCACGCATTCTCGACGCGACGCTCGGCCGGCCTGATCTGCCGGTCGCGCGCCAGGCGCTGCGCGAGTTCGATACGATGCGGGCGACGCTTACCGGCCCCGGCATGCTCGCGCTGTTCGATGCGCCGTGGATGCCGATCTACATCCTGGTCTGTTTCCTGGTGCATCCGCTGATCGGGCTGGTCGCGCTGATCGGCTGCACGATCCTGCCGCTGATCGCCTGGGCGAACGAACGGTCGACGCGCGCGCGGCTCGATGCGGCGCAACAGGTCGCCAGCCTGTCCTATGCCGCGCAGGACATGGCGCTGGGTGCTGCCGACAGCGTCCGTGCGCTGGGGATGCGCCGCGCGATGGTGGCGCGGCAATTGCGCCAGCGTGAGGCGATGCTGAGCGCGCAGACCGAGGCGAGCTTCGCGACCGGCGGCTATCTGACGCTGACGAAGTTCGTGCGGCTGTCGCTCCAGTCGCTCGCGTTGGGGCTCGGCGCGTGGCTGGCGATCGACAACCGGATCTCGGGGGGCGCGATCTTCGCCTCGTCGTTCCTGATCGCCCGCGCGCTCGCGCCGATCGAGCAACTGATCGGCACATGGCGCGGGGTATGGCAGGCGCAGGCCAGCTACCGCAGTCTCGATACGTTGCTGGCCGGGTCGACCGTGGTGTCGCATGCGACCCAATTGCCCCCGCCGCAGGGGAGAATCGCGCTCGAAGCCGTCACCGTGCTCAACGCCACGCGCGACGGCGCGCTGCTCAACGCGGTGTCGCTGACGATCGAGGCCGGCGAGGTGGTGGCGATCGTCGGGCCGAGCGGCGCGGGCAAATCGACGCTGGTGCGCGCGATCGCGGGCGCCCTGTTGCCCGATCGCGGCGCGGTACGATTCGATGGGGCGGAGGCGCGCGACTGGGATGCGGAGCGACTGGCCCGCCATATCGGCTATCTGCCGCAGGATTCGGTGCTGTTCGGCGGCACCGTCGCCGACAATATCGCACGGTTCGCGCGCGATCTGGGCGAGGATCGCGGCGCGGTGGACGCGGGGGTGGTCGCCGCGGCCATGCTGGTCGGGGCGGATGCGCTGATCCGGCGGCTGCCCAATGGCTATGATCACCGCCTGGGGCTCGACGGGCGCGGCCTGTCGGCGGGCCAGATGCAGCGCGTCGCGCTGGCGCGCGCGGTGTATGGCGATCCCGCGATCCTGATCCTCGACGAGCCCAACGCTCACCTCGATGCGGAGGGGGATGCGGCGTTGATCGCGGCATTGTCGCAGCTGAAGGCGGCGGGCAAGACGATCCTGATCGTCTCGCACAAGCTGGGTATTCTGCCGGTGGTCGATAAATTGCTGGTGCTGCGCGACGGTCGCTCCGAACTTTACGGCCCGCGTGACGAGGTGCTGCCTCGGATCATGCCCCAGCAGCAACGTCGCATGCCCGCGGCGACGGACGCATCATGACCGCGACGCACTTGCTGGCCGCGCCCGCGACGCCCGACGTGCTGGCTCAGGCCGATCCCGGACGCGAGATCCGCGCCGGGCTGGTCATTGCCGGCTTGTTCTTCGTACTGTTTCTTGGTTGGGCGGCGTTCGCGCGGCTCGATGCGGCGGCCTATGCGCCGGGTACGCTGATCGTATCTGGGCAGCGCCAGTCGGTGCAGCATCGCGACGGCGGTGTGGTCGGCGCGATCCTGGTCCGCGACGGGCAGCGTGTGACGCGCGGGCAGGTGCTGGTGCGTCTCGCCGCCGCCGAGGTGCGTGCGCAGGAGCGGGCGCTCGCCTCGCGTGCGATCCGCCTGCTGGCGCAGCGCGCGCGACTGGAGGCGGAGCAGCTGGGCAGCGACCGGGTTGCCGCGCCGCCGGAATATGCCGCGCTGGTGGACGAAGACCGGCGCGAGGCGGCCACCGCCCTGCGCCTGCAACAGACCGAACTCGGAGCGCGCCGTGCCGTGCTGTCGGCGCAGCGCGGCGCGCTGGGGCAGCGGGTCGCCCAATCGGGCGAGCAGGGGCGCGGGCTGGGCGAGCAGGCCGCTTCCGCGCGCGAGCAATTGCGGCTGATCGACGAGCAGATCGCGGCGTTGCGCCCGGTCGCCGACAAAGGCTTCGTGTCGCAGACGCGCATGCGCGAATTGGAACGCGCCCGCGCCGAGCTGGAGGGGCAACGCGGGCAATATGCTGCGGGTGTGGCGCAGACGCGCGGCGCCGCGCGGGAAAGCCAGATCCAGGCGCTGGAGGCCGAGCGCACCTTCCGCGAGCGCACCGCGTCGGATCTTCGCGATGTCGAGGAGAGCTTGGGCGACGTGTTGCCGAAATGGGCGGCGGCGCGCGATCAGCTTGCGCGCACCGAGATCCGCAGCCCAGCGACCGGCGCGGTGGTGGGGCTGTCGGTGTTCACGCCGGGCGGTGTGATCGCGCCGGGGCAGAAATTGATGGATATCGTGCCGGAGAAGACGCCGATGCTGATCCAAGCGCGCATCGCCCCCGACGATGCCGACGACATCCGCGTGGGGCAGCGCACGCTCATCAAATTCTCCGGCCTGCATGAACGCACTTTGCCCAATCTGGAAGGACGGGTGACTCGTCTGTCCGCCGACAGCTTCACCGACGAGAAGAGCGGAACGAGCTATTTCACTGCCGAGGTGGTGGTGCCGCGCGAGCAGTTGCGGCTGATCCGGCAGGTGCGCGGGCCGGGGTTCGCGCTGCGCGCCGGGATGCCGGTACAGGTGCTGATCCCGCTTCGCGCACGGAGCGCGCTCGATTATGCGCTCGAGCCGTTGATCGGCAGTTTCTGGTCATCGTTCCGCGAGCATTGACGGGGCGTCAATCCCGCCGCAGCCGCTCCAGCGCGATCCCCGCGAGGTTCTGCGAGCGTTTGATGTGACGGACCGCCGGGGTCGCGCCATCGGCGAAGAGCGCGCGGAAGCGATCGAGATGGTGCCGCGCCCCGTCGTCGCAGCGTAGCCGTGCGCCCGCCTTCGCGACGATATCGGCGGAATCGCCCAGCAGTACGATCCGTGCCGCCGTCATCGTCCGGGCGATCGTCGCCGCGTGGATCAGCGCCAGCCACTCCGCATCCGCGCTGGTGCCGTGCCCCAGATCGGAGACGATCCACGTCCGGCCGCGCGCCACCACCGCGATCTCCAGCCGCCCATCCATCCCGCGGCAGCCGCCGTCGAAGAATATCTTGACGCGCTCCTTCACAGGCTCTGCGCGACCGCTTCGGCGACCTTGATCCCGTCGACCGCCGCCGACAGGATGCCCCCGGCGTATCCAGCGCCTTCCCCGGCGGGAAACAGTCCGGCGGTGTTGAGGCTCTGGAAATCCGCGCCGCGGGTGAAACGTACCGGCGAGGAGGTGCGGGTTTCCACACCCGTCATCACCACGTCGGGATGATCGTAGCCGGCGATCTGACGGCCGAACACCGGCAACGCTTCGCGCATCGCGGCGATCGCGAAGTCGGGCAGGCAATCCGCCAGGTCGGCGGGCTGCACGCCGGGCCGATAGGAAGGGACCACCGACCCAAGCGAGGTCGACGGCCGCCCGGCGAGGAAATCGCCGAGCCGCTGCGCCGGGGCCTTGTATGTCGATCCACCGGCGACGAACGCCTTGCTTTCCCAGTGGCGCTGCAATGCCAGCCCGGCGAGCGGCCCGTCCGGAAAGTCGCGCGCGGGGTCGATCGCGACGACGAACCCCGAGTTGGCGTTCCGCTCGTTACGGCCATATTGGCTCATGCCATTGGTGGCGACGCGCCCTTCCTCCGATGTCGCCGCGACGACGGTGCCGCCCGGACACATGCAGAAGCTGTAGACGGTGCGACCGTTCGAGCAGTGATGCGAGATATGGTATTCGGCCGCGCCCAGGATCGGATGGCCCGCGTTCGGGCCGAAGCGCGCGCGATCGATCCAGGATTGCGGATGTTCGATGCGCACCCCGATCGAGAAGGGCTTGGCTTCGACATGCACCCCAGCGTCGTGCAGCGACTGAAACGTGTCGCGCGCGCTGTGCCCGATCGCCAGCACGACCCGCTCCGCCGCCAGATAGCCGCCGTCGTGCAGGTGCAGGCCCCGGATGTGGCGTTCGCCCTGCGCGTCGGTGTGGATGTCGAAGCCGTCGACGCGCGTGCCAAAGCGATATTCGCCGCCGAGCTCTTCGATCGTCGCACGCAGGCTTTCCACCATCGTCACCAGCCGGAACGTGCCGATATGGGGATGCGCCTCGGTCAGGATCTCCGCCGGCGCGCCCGCCTTGACGAACTCGGTCAGCACTTTGCGATCGAGGTGGCGAGGGTCCTTGATTCGGCTGTAGAGCTTTCCGTCGGAGAAGGTGCCGGCCCCGCCCTCGCCGAACTGGACGTTGGACTCGGGGTTCAGAACGCTCCGGCGCCACAGCCCCCAGGTGTCCTTGGTGCGTTCGCGCACCACCTTGCCGCGGTCGAGGATGATCGGGCGGAAGCCCATCTGCGCCAGGATCAGCCCGGCGAACAGGCCGCACGGCCCCGCACCGATCACCACGGGACGCGCGATGCCCTGCGGCGCGGTGGCGACGTGGCGATAGCGGGTATCCGGGGTGCGCTGGACATTGCGGTCGCGCGCCAGCTTCGCCAGCACCTTCGCCTCGTCACGCAGCGTGACGTCGACCGTGTAGACGAGCTGGATATCCTGCTTGTCGCGCGCGTCATTGCCGCGCCGCGCCACCGCGAACCGCACCAGATCGCGCGGGGTGATCCGCAGCCGGCGGACGATCGCGGCGGGCAACGCTTCGTCGGGGTGGTGCAGCGGCAGCGTCAGATTGGATAAGCGCAACATGACGCGCGATGTAGCGGCGGGTGGCGCGCGATGCCACCATCGGCGCCGGCGCCCCTCCCGCCACCGGCGATGACGGGATCGCCATGCCCCCTATTTGGCCATCCCTACAGCGCGCGCAGAGCGGTGGCGGGTCTGGCGCGCAGCACCGGCAGGGTCGCGAGCACGCCGATCACGATCGTCAACGCCGCGCCGGTCGCCAGCGTCGTCAGGATCACCGGCCAGTCGGGCAGCCAGTCGAACGTGAACACGCGCGTCACGATGAACCACCCGCCGCCGACACCCAGCGCGAGCGCCACCAGCGCGACGATCGCGGCCATCACGCCATATTCGATCGTCAGCATCGCCACGACCTGTGCCCGCGTTGCGCCGAGGATCTTCAGCACCACCACGTCATAGGCGCGCGCCGCCCGCGCCGCGGCGATCGCGCCCAGCAGCACCGCGATTCCCGCCAATACCGCGATGCCGGCGGCGACCGTGATCGCGGTCGCCATCTGCCCCACCAGAGCCTGCACTTGTTGCAGCACGCCGCCCACTTCCACCACCGATGTCGAGGGGAAGCGCGGCAGGAGCGCCCGAGTGATGGCGGGGGCCCGTGCAGCCGGAACGTCGATCGTCGCGGCCAGATTGTGGGGCACGCCATCCAGCGCGCCGGGTGAGAAGACCATGACGAAATTGAAGCCCAGCGTATCCCATGCGATGCGCCGGAACGACGCGATCCGCGCGGTCCGTTCCAGTCCGAGGACGGACACCGTCAGCGGGTCGCCGATCTTCAATCGTAGCGCCTGCGCCAGCCGCTCGTCGATCGAAACGAGGCTGTCGCGGCCCTCGCTCGCGGTCCACCATCGCCCGGCGGTGAGGGTGCTGCCGGGGGGAAGCGTCGTGGCGAACGTCAGACCGCGCTCGCCACGCAAGGCCCAGGCGTCTTCGGGAATCGCGGGCAGGTCCGCGACACGGGTGTCGCCATAGCCGGTGATCGTGCCGCGCATCAGCGGGACGGTGGCGATCGTCGCCGTCGGCGCCACCTCGGTGATGGTCCGATGGAATTCGCCCGCGCGTTCGGGCGGGACGTCCAGCGCGAACAGCGCTGGCGCGCGCGCCGGCACCGAACGGCGGATATTGCCGTCGATGCTGGTGCGCACGCCGGCGAGCAGGACGAACAGCGTCAGACCGAGCCCGAGCGCGACGACCAGCGATACGGTGCGCGCGCCCGGCCGGTACAAGGCCGTCACCGCCAGTCGCGGCAACGGGTGGCGGGGGCGGGGCAAGCGAGCAGCGCCGGCCCGGATCGCGATGCCGATGACGGCAAGCAGCAGCAGCGCCGCGATCGTCGCCCCCAGGAAGGCGGCGGCGAACAGCGGGCGCTCGCTGACCGTCAGCGCCAAAATCACCACGGGCGCGCCCGCCAGCAGCGCCCAGCCAAGCCCGCGCCACGTGCCGGCCGATCGCGCGTCCAGCGCACCGCGCAGCAACGCCGCCGCCGGGACATGTCCCGCCGCGATCAGCGGTCTGGCGCAAAAAGCGAGGGCGATCAGCAGCCCGTAACCGGCGGCAAGCGCGAGCGGCGCGGGCGCGAACGTCAGCCCCGGCGCAATCGGCAGCACCGTGCCGACCGCGATCCCGACCAGCGGCACCGCCACGACGCCGGCGGCGAGCCCGAGCAGGATACCGATCCCGGCGACTGCGATCAGTTGCAGCAGGTAGACGCGCGCCACCAGACCAGCGGTCGCCCCCAGCACCTTCAGCATCGCGATATTGCCGCGTCGTGCTTCCAGATAGGATGTCACGCCGTTGCCCACGCCGATCCCGGCGATCACCAGCGCGGCCAGCCCGACGAGCGTCAGGAACTCGGCCATGCGTGCCACGAAGCGGCTGGCACCGGGGGATGCGCGATCGCGGGTGCGGGTTTCCCAGCCGGCGGCGGCGAAGCGGCGATCGAAGGCACGAACGACCGTCGCCGGATGCCGCGCGGTGGCGATGCGATATTTGGTCTCGAACAGACTGCCCGGCTGGATCAGCCCGGTGCGGTCGAGCCCGGCCCGCGACACGATCGCCACCGGGCCGAGCGTGAAGCCCTCGCCCAGCCGGTCGGGTTCATCCGCGATGATCCCGCCGATGCCGAACCATGCGGTGCCGAAACGCAGCCGCTGGCCCGGACGGAGCGCCAGCCGTTCCGCCAGCGCCCGGGCAATCCACACCGTGTCGGCGGATGGGGCGCGTACCGTGCGTCCATCGGTCAGGGTCAGGCGGCCGTAGAGGGGATAGAGGCGGTCGACCGACTTCAACTGCACCGGCGCGGTCGCGCCATTGGCAGTGACCGCCATCGACTGCATCCGCATGGTTTCGGAAACGCGCCCGATCGCGCGCATCGCCGCCAGTTCGTCCGGTTCGGCGACACGTTGCGATACCGCCATCTCAACATCGCCGCCGAGCAGCGCCTGCCCGCGCGTCGCCAGCTCGCGCGCGATCGCGTCCCCCAGGCTGCCGATTGCCGCCAGCGCGCCGACGCCGAGGAACAGGCACAGCAACAGCAGGCGCAGTCCGCGAAAGCGCACCGCCAGATCGCGGCGGGCGAGCCGCCATGCGAGCGCCCAGCCGCTCACGCCGCGATCCGGCCGTCGACCATTTCCACGATCCGGTCGCAGCGCTGGGCGAGCGCGGCATCATGGGTGATGATCATCAGCGTCGCACCGGTCGCGTCGCGTCGCGCGAACAGCATGTCCATCACGCGCGCGCCGGTCGCGGTGTCGAGGTTGCCGGTCGGTTCGTCGGCGAAGACGATCCGTGGCCGCGTGCCCAGTGCACGCGCGATCGCCACCCGCTGCTGTTCGCCGCCCGACAATTGCGCGGGATAGTGATGCAGCCGGTGCGACAGGCCCACCGCCGCCAGCTCCTCCGCAGCGCGTGCGAAGGCGTCGGCATGGCCCGCCAGTTCCATCGGCACCGCCACATTCTCCAGCGCGGTCATCGTCGGCAGCAGGTGAAAGGCCTGCAGCACGATGCCGATCCGTCCGCGGCGCGCGATCGCCAGCCCATCTTCGTCCAGCGCGCCGAAATCGGTGCCCGCCACCTCGACCCGCCCCGAGGTGGCGCGCTCCAGCCCGGCCAGCACCGCCATCAGCGAGGATTTGCCCGATCCCGACGCGCCCAGCAACGCGACGCTTTCCCCCTCCGCCACGTGCAGGTCGATCCCTTTCAGGATATCGACCGGGGTGGCACCGCCAAGGGTCAGCCTTACATCCGCAGCGCGGATGACCATATCACGGGCGATCATAAGGGCGGGGGTCCCCAAGACGATGACGAAGACGCCATATGTGGCCGGGGCAGCGCTTCTCCAAGCGGCGATGCTGTTGTCGGCATGCGGCGCCGCGCCCGACGAGGCAGCGCCCGCCAGCCAGCGCCCGACCGCGACACCATCGCGCGCGGCGCCGGTGGTGCCGGTGGGCGGGCCCCGCCGCGTCATCCTTGCGTTCGGAGACAGCCTTTACGCAGGCTATGGCCTGCAGCGCGGGCAGAGCCTGCCCGACGCCATCCAGGCGCGGCTGCGCGGGCAGGGGATCGACGCGACCGTGATCAATGCGGGCGTTTCCGGCGACACCACCGCCGATGGCCGCCGGCGACTTGCCTATACGCTCGACCGGCTGAAGACGAAGCCCGATCTCGTGATGCTGGGGCTGGGCGGGAACGATGTGTTGCGTCAGCTCGACCCCGCCGAAACGCGCGCCAACATGGCCGCGATGCTCGACGAACTCGACCGCCGCAAGGTGCCGGTCCTGTTGACCGGCATGATGGCGCCGCCCAACCTCGGCCCCGACTTCGCTGGGCGCTTCAACACGATCTGGCCCGATCTCGCGCGCCGGCATCATGCCGCGCTCGATCCTTTCATCCTGGCGGGGGTGCTGGGCAACCGGCGGCTGATGCTGACCGACGGGGTTCATCCCAATGCCGCCGGCGTGACACGGATCGCCGACCGTGTCGCCCCGCTGGTGGCGAAGCAGCTCAGCGCGCTGCCGCCCGGGTAACCCGGTCGAACCTTTGCGCGGTCAGCGTCGTTGGGCCCTTGAACAGAAGAGGATACCGACATGACCGACAAACAGCCGATGCAGGCCGACGGGCATGGCACCACCCGGCATGAACCGGATGAGAATGGCGAGGTCGCCAGCCGCCGCCATAGCGGGGGCGAGAGTGAGGGGGGCGCCTATCCCAATCCGCACAGCGGGAAAGACGGCGATCATTTCCAGGGCGGTCAGACGGAGCGCGCGTATCATGGCACCGGGCGGCTGGGTGAGCAGAAGACTGGTGAGCAACCCAATGCCGGCTCCTCCGACTAGCCAGCCATCGCCGCCGCTGGACGCTTGACCGCCCCCTGTTGTTGCAACGCTGCAACATGATGTTGCGAACGCACGCTCGGCGGCGTTCTGGCGTTGTGGTGGTTCGGACCCGCTCCTATCAGCGCCGCACCCTGCGCAGGGTGGTGTGCGTTACGGTTGGAGTACATGATGAAGACGGTTACACGCGGCGTGCGAGCTGCCTTGTTGGCTAGTGTCGCGTTCATGCCGGTAGCTGCCCGGGCACAGGCCGCCGCCACCGACGCCGCCGCAACCCAGGCACCCGCCCCGGCCCCGGTGGACGAGAATGGCGAAGCCCTGCAGGATATCGTCGTTACCGGCCAGACCAGCCGCGACCGTCCGCTGATCACCGCTTCGGCCGACATCACCTATGCCACGCGCGAAGCGATCGATCGCCGTGCGCCGCGTTCGACCGCGGACATGCTGGAATTGGTGCCGGGCATCTTCGTCGAGGGCACCGCGGGCGAGGCGTCGAACAATTATTCGGTGCGCGGCCTGCTGGGCGGCGGGCAGCGCTTCGTGCAGCTGGAAGAGGACGGCATGCCGATCCTGTACGGCGGTGGCGGCGCGGACTTCTTCTTCCAGCAGGATCTGACGATCGACCGGCTGGAAGCGGTGAAGGGTGGTTCGTCGGGCGTGCTGACCGTCAACGGCGCCGGTGCGACGATCAACTTCATCTCCAAGCGCCCGAACTTCGACAAGTTCGAAGGCGCGGTCCGGCTGACCGGCTATAATTACGGGCTGAAGCGCGCCGATTTCTATTATTCCGCGCCGCTTGCCGACAACCTCGCCTTCAATTTCGGCGGCTATGTGCAGAGCAGCCCCGGCGTGCGTCGCAGCCCGTATGACTATGCGGGCTATCGCCTCAAGGGTTCGCTGGAATATCGGCTGCCCTCGGGCGGCTCGATCCGGCTGTCGGGCCGTCGCGGCGATATGGAGACGGCATATTACGCGCCGTTCGCCTATCGCTACCAGGACGGCGAGATCACCGGCATTCCCGGCTTCGACATCCAGAAGGACAATATCGGCGGCGACGCCTTCACCGGGATCCGCGTGCCGGTATCGACCTTCGTGTCGGCCGATGGCTATCGCCCGTTCCGGAATCGCAACGGCATCCGCTCGGTCAATGATCAGGTCCGGCTCGACATCGACATTCCGGTGTCGGATTCGATCAGCTTGTTCGCGCGCGGCCGCTTCATCGATTATTCGTATGACTTCAACGGCATCTTCCCGGGCACGGGCAGCCCGAACGCCGGCCTGGCCAGCGCGACGACCTATCTGACGCCGGGCGCGACGTCGCCGATCCGGAACCTGCTGGCGCTCGGCCAGGCGGCGTTCCCGACCGCGACCAGCTTCGGCATCCGCAACATCCGCACCGGGCAGGTGATCGGCGCCAACGACACCGCGGCGCTCAACGCGCTCAACGGCAACGGCCTTCTGCAATATTCGACGCTGAACCACGATCGCTTAAGCGGACGTGATCTGGGCATCAACGGCGGCGCGCGCTGGGAATTCGAAACCGGCGGGATCAAGAACTCGCTGACCGCCGGCGTGATGTATTACAACGTCAAGCGCGACCAGAACCAGTCGGCCACCGCGAGCGTCGTCAACGACGTGAAGAACAACAGCGACATCTATGACATCGTCGCGTTGAGCGGTGGCACGAACGTCGTCGGTTCGCTGACCGACAGCGGCCTCGTATCCTATGGCGACTGGGGCAATGGCATTCGTCAGCGCAAGGACGAGGCGCTGTCGCTGTACGCCAACGACGAAATCGCGCTCGGCGATCATCTGCGTATCGACGGCGGTATCCGGTGGGAGCAGGACATCGCCTATGCGCTCGACGGCGTCGACGCCGCCGTGGCGAACCCCGCGCTGGGCATCGTGCCGGTCGCCGGCGGCGGCTTCCAGCAGGTGGTGCCGGCCGGGCAGGGCGGATTGATCCGCACCGTCGGTCCGACGTTCGCGGGGCAGTTCACCACGCGCCGCGCCAAGCAGGACCGGATCGCGTGGACGGTCGGTGCCAACTATCTGATCACGCCGAATCTGGCGATCTATGCGCGCTATGCTGACGGCTTCCAGACCAACAACGTCGATCCGATCACCGCGATCAAATTGTACGAAGCCGGCGTGCGCTACCAATACGGGCGTATCTTCAGCGGGTCGGTGACGGTGTTCCGCACCAATTTCGACAACCAGAACTATAACTTCATCAATCCGACCAACCCGACGCTGCTCGACAACATCAACGCCAATCTGCGGACGAAGGGTATCGAGATCGATGCTTCGCTGCGTCCGGTGCGGTGGTTCTCGGTCGGCTTCCAGGGCGTGTTCCAGGATCCCAAGCTGGTCGACCTGCAGATCAACGGAGCCAGCCAGGCGGGCTATGAGGGCAATCGGCCGGAGCGTACGCCTGCCCAATTGTGGACCGTCACCCCGACAATCGAACTGCCCAACGGGCTGGGTGAGATCTACGGCCGCTACAAGTTCGTCGGCAAGATCTTCGCCGATGCGGGCAACGGGGTTGCGCTGCCGAGCTATGGTGTCACCAGCGCGGGGGTGAACTTCAACATCACGCCCCAGTTGCAGCTTGGGCTGAACGCGGAAAACATCTTCAATGTCGTCGGCTTGACCGAGGGCAATCCGCGCCAGGGACAGACGCAGTCGGTGCAGAACGGTTATTTCTACGGCCGTGGCATCGTCGGCCCCACTTATGGTGGATCGCTGACCTTCCGCTTCTGATCCGGGCGGGTAGAACGAAAATCGGGGGGCGTCGTGACCGGCAACGGTCGCGGCGCCCCGTTTGTCGACGGGAGATGGCGATGAAGCAAGTGGCGCGCATGATGCTGGGCGCAGCGCTGGTGACGGGGGCGGGGATGGCGATGGCGGAGCGCGAGGCGCCTGCCCCTGACCTCGCCTATCGCCTGACCGAGGGACAGAATATCAATGCCTTCGTGCGCGAGGGGCCGGTCGCGGCGCATCTGCTGCTGCGCAATGGGGTCGATCCGCGCATCCTCGTCGCGTTTCCGGCGGGCAACAGCGGCGCCGGCCAGTGGTTCGCGCGACTGCATCGCCCGGCGATGTGGCGGCTGGAACAGGCGCCGCGTCCGCTGACCATGGCCGAGCCGGAAGGCGCGGCGGGGCGCCAGTTGCACGGCGTGGTTACGGTGGCCAGCATCGACGCGCCGCGGCTGACGCTGCTCAAGACGGTGCTGTCGTCGATCCGCTTCCTGCGCGATTACCAGTCGATCGGCCGCCTGCCGGACGAGGTGGAGGCCACCCCCGCCGTCACCGGCAACACGATCACCGGCTATCGCCGCCGGCTGGACGGTGCGCCGGGCTATTACCTGAAGCTGGAGGTGCTGGGCGGCCGCGTGGACGGCACCACGATCCTGCCGGGCGCGGACGGCCGCATCCGCCTGCGCATCACCGCCGCCACCGGTGAGACGCCGCTGACCGGACTGGCGCCGGGCGAGTTGCTGACCGCGCGCGCCGCCGCCGATCCCGAGGCGCGCGATGCCTTGCGCTTCCTGAGCTATCGCGAGAAATTCCTGGCGGGGTCGTGGCGGTTCCAGACCTATTTCGGGCGCGACACGCTGATGTCGATCCGGCTGCTGATGCCAGCGCTGCAGCCGCAGGCGATCGAGGCCGGGCTGGCATCGGTGCTGGTGCGGCTCGATCGTGCCGGCGATGTCGCGCATGAGGAAGGCATCGGTGAATTCGCGGTGCTCGACCGGCGCCAGCACGGCGGCAGCGGCGACGCGGCCGTGCTGGATTATGCCATGATCGACGACGATTACATGCTGGCACCGGTGGCGGCGACCTACCTGCTCGATCATGCCGACGCGGGGGCGGCGCGCCGGTTCCTCGGGCGGTCGCTCGACAGCGAGGGCGTGCCCGGGCGACGCGAGGCGGCCGGCTCGGCGCTGGTGCGCAACCTGCGTTTCGTCGTTGACCACGCGCGCGGCTTTGCGGAGCGGCCGGGCCTCGAGCGGCTGATCGCGATCGGCGAGGGGCGGATGACCGGCGAGTGGCGCGACAGCAACGAAGGCCTGGGGCGCGGCCGCTATCCCTATGATGTGAACGCGGTGTTGGTGCCCGCCGCACTGGAAGCGGCGGCGCGTTTGCTGCGGGCCGGTTTGCTCGACGGCCACATGACCGCGCAGGATCGCGCCGCTCTGTCGCAGGCTGAGGAGATGGCGAAGGTATGGCGGGATCGCGCCCCCGCGATGTTCCGCGTATCGATCCCCGCCGCGCAGGCCGCGCCGCGGATCAGCGACTATGCGCGCCGCCTGGGCATCCCCGCGCAGCCCGCGGTCGCCGCGCTGGGATCGGCGTCGCTCACCTTCCATGCGCTGTCGCTCGACGAACAGGGCAAGCCGGTGCCGATCGTCAATTCGGACGAGGGCTTCGCGCTGCTGTTCTCCGATCCTTCGCCCAAGGACCTCGACACCTATGTCACCGCCGCGATGCGGCCGTTCCCCGCCGGTTTGATGACCGATATCGGCCTTCTGGTGGCCAATGCGGCGCAGGCCGATGCGCCGACGCAGGGGCGCTTCACCCCGGCCGCCTATCACGGTGCGGTGGTATGGTCGTGGCAGCAGGCGCTGTTCGCCGCCGGGCTGGAGCGACAGCTGTCACGGCGTGACCTGCCTCAGCCGACGCGGGAGGTGCTGACCCGCGCGCAGGCGCGATTGTGGCGGGCGATCCTGGCGACGCGCGCGACGCAAAGCTCGGAACTGTGGTCATGGGCGTATCGTGACGGCGGCTATCGCGTGGTGCCCTTCGGCGCGGGGCAGCAGGACGCCGACGAATCCAATGCCGCGCAATTGTGGAGCACCGTCTATCTGGCGGTGCAGCCGCCGCGCGTCATGCGATCGACAGGAAAGCGGTAACCGTCAGTCGACCGCGCGCCGGATCGTCGCTGAGCGCGGCATCCGGCGCGATCGCGCCGCTGTGGAGCAGCGCGCTGCGATAGAGGACGCAGCGATTGTAGCGTGCGTCCACTTGCGAAATCCGTTCAAATAGTGGCGTCGAGCTGGTGATATAGCCCGTCGGCGCATCTCCCCGGGCCGCCATTTCCGCGTTCAGCGCGGCGAGATACTGTGCCGAGCGCGCGCTATCGATCGTCTCGAACCCGGTCGCACGATGGCGGAAGAAGGCGGTGCCGTCGCTGTCATGCGGGCTGAGATAATGGACCAGCGCGATCCGATCCGGCGCGAGCGCATCGATATGCGGCAAGCGCTGCGTGCGCGACAGGCGCTCGGGCGGCAACGTCACCATCGAGAAGCTGGCGTCGATCAGCGACACCGCGCCACGATGCGCGAACACCCCGGCCAGAACGGTGGTCAGCGCCGGCCGGATACGGGCGAAATAATTATCGGGCAGGGCTGCGCGCACGCCGGGATAATGGTTTCGCCCCGGTTCGAACGCGGCGTGGGCGGCGGCGGCTCGCAAGCCGTCCGGATCGGGGTGGAAGTGATCGACGATCGCAATGGGTTGCCGTTCCGCGCCGATGCGCCGGGCGACGATCTCGGGGGCGGTCACGCCGCCGGCTCGAGCAACGCCGCCAGCGCCTCGTCGTGCAGCGGCAGCGTAGGGGCGGCACGCGCCACCACCTGGGCGAATTGCTGCACCTGCGCCCGATTGGTGGCCGGATCGAGCGTGTCGGCCAGCGGGTTGTAGCCCTCCGCCGCGATCCCCTGGCCATCGAGCACCGCCAGCCAGCTCGCTTCCCGGAACAATTCCTCGGAATCGAGCATCAGCCGGCCGGTGCGGCGATATTGTGCGATGCGCGCCTGCAGGGTGGGGGGCAGGGACATGGTCTGGCAATGTCGCCACAGCGCGTCCTGCCGACCGGGGGTGGCGTGATAATGCAGGATCAGGAAATCCTTGATCCCGTCCATGTCGCGCGCGAACAGCTGGTTGAAGCGATCGGCCAGCGCGGGATCGCAATCACGCTCGGGAAACAGCGTCAGCAGTTTCGCGATGCCGCTCTGAATCAGGTGGATGCTGGTCGATTCGAGCGGTTCGAGAAAGCCGGAGGAGAGCCCGATCGCCACGACATTGCCGCGCCACGGCCGCCGCCGCATCCCCGCGACGAACCGCAGGAAGCGTGGCGCCGCCAGCGCTTCCCCATCCAGATTGGCGAGCAGCGTCGCCGCGGCCTCGTCATCGCCGATCTGCGCGCTGGCATAGACATAGCCGTTGCCGGTGCGGTGCTGCAGCGGGATGCGCCATTGCCAGCCCGCCGCGCGCGCGGTCGATCGCGTATAGGGCGTCGTGGCGGCGGTGCGCGCGCTCGGCACCGCAACGGCGCGATCGCACGGCAGCCAGTGCGACCAATCCTCAAACGGCTCGGCCATCGCGCCATCGATCAGCAGCGCGCGAAAGCCGGAACAGTCGATAAAGAGGTCAGCGGCGAGCCGTTCGCCCCGTTCCGTCGTCAGCGCGGTGACAAAACCGCTATCGGCATGACGCTCCACGTCGCGCAGCTTGCCCTCTATCCGCCGAACGCCGCGCGCCTCGCTGAGCTTTCGCAGATAAGCCGCATAGAGCGCGGCGTCGAAATGATAGGCATAGCCCAGGGTCGACAGGATCGACCGCGTGTCGCCCTGTGGCTTGGCGAACCGTCCTTCCACCGCGAGCCGCGTCGCCAGCGACAGCGCGGACAGCGGCAGGTCGAGCCCGTCGGCGCGCGCCTTCAGCCAGCGGTGATGAAAGGCGACGCCGGGCAGCGCCGCGCCATATTGTCCGAACGGATGAAAATAGCGCTGGCCGGGCGCGGTCCAGTCGACGAACTCGATCCCCAGCTTGAACGTCGCCTTCGTGGCACGCAGGAAATCCGCCTCGTTCAGGCCGATCAGCTCGTTGAACCAATGGATCGTCGGGATCGTCGCTTCGCCGACGCCGACGGTGCCGATCTCCTCCGATTCCAGCAGCGTGATCGAGATGCTGTCACCGAAACTGCGCGAGAGCGCGGCCGCGGTCATCCAGCCGGCGGTGCCACCTCCCAGGATGGTCACGCGGGCGATACGACGTTCACGATACATCGCGACGGCCTAGCCGATCCCGGTGGCGGCCGCCAAGCCGGGATCCGGGATCAAAGTGCCGGTTTCAAGCGTGTTGACAGGCGGCACCCGTATCTTGAGTGTCGAGGCGCGTATCGGCCGGTCATTGCGCCGCAAGGGAGAGCATCGTGATTGTCATCATCGCGCTCGCCGTGGCGATCATCGTCGCGGCGCTGCTGACCTTTAGCCCATTCGCCCGATCGGACGCCTGGCGCGCGACGGTCACGCCGTTGGCGTCGATCATCGGATCGGGATTTCTGATCTGCGGCCCGTTGCTCGCGCGGGAATTCGGCGGTGCCGCGATCGTCGCGATGGCGGCGCTGCTGGCGGTGGCCTATGCGGCCGGGTGGGTCATCCGCTTCAACATCCGCCACGTCGAGGATCATCTGGCGACGGCACGCTTCGCCGATCCGATTGCCTGGACCGCGCGCGTGACACAGGGGGTACTGGCGCTCGCTTATGCGGTATCCGTCGCTTATTATCTGAAGTTGCTGGCCGAATTCTCCCTGAAGCCGATCGCGGTCGATCCCGCGTGGCAGCCGCTCGTCGCCAATGTCGTCGTCACGGTGCTGATCGCGGCGATGACGTTGCTCGCGCTAGGCGGTGACCTGCGCAAGGTGGAGCACCTCGCGCACGGAACGGTGTCGATCAAGATCGGGATCATCGCCGGCCTGCTGGTGGCGCTGGGGATCGCATGGGGCATGGGCGGTGCGGCACAACCGCTGCCGCCCGCGCGGATCGGCTGGGCGAGCATTCCGATGCTGCTGGGGCTCATCATCACCGTCCAGGGGTTCGAAACATCGCGATACCTCGGCCATGAATATCCGGCGGCGCTGCGCATCAGGACGATGCGCCACGCGCAGTGGATCGCGGCGGTGATCTATCTGGCGTTCATCGCGTTGCTGACGCCGTTCCTGTCGCGCGCCGCGCAGACCGAGGGCGTTGCCGGCATTCTCGACATCATGGAGCTGATCGCGCCCGCACTGGGGATCTTCGTGCTGGCCGGCGCGGTCTCCAGCCAGTTGAGCGCGGCGGTCGCGGATTCGATCGGCGCGGGTGGGCTGGTCAACGAGGTGTCCCGCCGGCACATCAGCGTGCCGCTCGCCTTCGCGCTGGCGGGTCTGCTCGCGGTCGCGGTCGTGTGGCTGACCGATCCGTTCGAGGTGGTGGCGCTGTCGTCGCGTGCGTTCGCGTTGTTCTATGCGCTGCAATGCGTGCTCGCCTTCGCGGTCGCGACCAGGCACGGCATCGGCGACTGGCGGCATCGGGTGGGCTTCGTGGTGGTTGGTATGATCTGTCTGACGGCGGTGGCGGTTGGCGCCCCGGCCGAAAGCTGACGCCGCGGAAGGGGGCTGGCCGCCCATGACATCGACCGCCGCAGAGGATCGGCCCGCCTCGTCGGGGCGCCTGGGTCGCATCGCGCTGTATCGCTGGTGGCGTCGATCCGTCGTCGGGCGCGTCGATCACCAGGCTGTGCTGGCGCGGGTGACCGAGGAAAGCGGCTGGAGCCCGCGCTTCGCCTTCATGACGATGATGTCGGCCGGGATCGCGGTGCTGGGGCTGTTGCTGTCGTCGCCCGCCGTCGTGATCGGCGCGATGCTGATTTCGCCGTTGATGAACCCGATCCTCGGTTTCGGTTTCAGCCTGGCGCTGTTCGATTTTCGAGAGCTGCGACGGTCGCTGAAGGCGATTGCGATCGGTGCGGGGGCGGCGGTCGCCTTTACCGCGCTACTGGTCCTCGTGTCGCCGTTGCAGGCGCCGACCGCCGAGATCGTCGCGCGGACGCGGCCGAACCTGTTCGATCTCGCCGTCGCGCTCTTCGCCGCGCTGGCGGGGACGTTCGCGATCATCCGCGGCCGCGGCGATACGATCGTCGGCGTCGCGATCGCCACCGCGCTGATGCCGCCGCTGGCGGTGGTCGGTTACGGGATCGCGACCCGCAACGCGCCGGTGGGCATGGGGGCCTTCGCGCTGTTCGCGACCAACTTCGTCACGATCGCGCTGTCGGCGACGGTGATGGCGCGCTTCTACGGGTTCGGCCACCATCTGTCGCGACGGCAAAGCTGGGCGCAGACGCTGATCCTGACGCTCGTCTTCGTGGTGATGGCGATACCGCTCGGCGTGTCGCTCAACCGGATCGGCCGGGAGGCACTTGCCACATCGCAGACACGTTCGCTGCTGTCGGATCGCTTCGGCGCGGACGCGCGGGTGACGCAGCTTGACATCGATTTCACGGCCAGGCCGATCATGGTGCGCGCCGTGGTGATCACCCCGCGTCGATCGATGCAACGGACGGCGGCGCTTCAGGCCGCGCTCGCGAAGCAGCTCGACCGCCCGGTGCGACTGAACCTCGACCAGATCCTGCTGGGGGCAGGGGCGGACGCGCTCGCCGCCCAGCGAGAGGAATTGCGGCAGGCTGGCGAGGCGACGAATACGGCGGCCCAGCATGTGACCGATCTGGCCAACAGCGTCGCGCTGATCACGGGGATCGCGCCGGACGCGGTGACGATCGATCGCGATCATCACCGTGCCGTCGCCTCCGCCGCGGTGTTGCCCGGTGCGAGCGTCGCGACCTATCGCACCCTGGAAGAGCGGGCCGCACAGCAGAGCGAGGATTGGCAGGTGGCGATCATCCCTCCGCAAGGGGCTCTCCCCACGATCGTCTTCGCCGATGGATCGGATGTGCTCGATGCCGCCGCCAGGGAGGCGGTCGTCACGGCCGCCTGGGCGGCGCAGCGATGGAATGTCCGGGCGCTCGCGGTGCCGGGATTGCCGTCCGACACGGCGTCGACCGACGCCAACCTGAATGCCCGCCGGGCGCTGGCGGTCGCGGCGGTGCTGCGGCAGCGAGGGATCATTGCGATGCCGGCACCCCCCTCGGGGCGTCGCCTGACCCTGACGCCGGTGGCCGGACCCGTGCCATGACAAGCGGGCGAAGCGTGGCCGTGTACCGTCCAGCGCGCCGCCGCCCGGCGAGCCCCCGGTGCCGCGAAGGGGATGACGATTGACGCGATGGCAATGGCTCGTCCGCCTGCTGTGCCGCAGGATGTGGTTCCGGGCGGCGCTGGTCTGCGCCTTCGGGGGCGCGCTGGCGCTCGCGGGTGCGCTGGTCGGACACACGATCTCTTACGATTTCGCCGCGACGATCGGCGCCAAATCCGTCGACGGCATTCTCGGCATTCTGGCGTCGAGCATGCTGGCGGTAACGACCTTCTCGCTGACCGCGATGGTCTCGGCCTATGCCGGTGCGACCAGCACGATCACGCCCCGTGCCGTGCAACTGCTGATCGATGACAGCACGGCGCAGAATACGCTGGCCACGTTTCTGGGCAGTTTCCTGTTCGCTATCGTCGGGATCGTCGCGCTGTCGACCGGCCTGTATGGCGAGTCCGGGCGGGTCATTCTGCTGATCGGGACGATCATCGTCATCCTGTTCATCGTGGTGACGTTGCTGCGCTGGATCGAGCATATCGCGCGCTTCGGTCGCGTCTCCGACACGATCGACCGGGTCGAGCAGGCCGCGATCGAGGCGGTCGACAAGATGATCGTGCCGCTGTCGCTCGATACCGGGGCAGTCCCCGCCGAACGGGAGGGGATGTCACGGGTCCTGCCGGACAGGCTGGCGCGGGTGACGCACGTCGATGTCGCGGTATTGGGCGAGGTCGCGGCGGCGATCGACGCCGATATTCATGTCATGGCCCTGCCTGGCAAGCTGGTCGAGCCGTCGCGCGCGATCGCTCTCGTCGACGGCGCCTGCGACGACGCGGCGCTGGCAAAGGTCCGGCAGGCGTTCACGCTCTCGCATCACCGGGCGTTCGATTATGATCCGCGCTTCGGCCTCGTCGTCCTGTCGGAAATCGCTTCGCGGGCATTGTCGCCGGCGGTGAACGATCCGGGGACGGCGATCGCGGTGATCGAGGCCGGCGCGCGGGTCCTGTCGCGCTTCGTCGGGCATCGCCCCCGGCGGGAGGCCGGGGTGCCCGCGCGGGTTCATTTTCCCGCGATCCGGCTTTGCGACCTTCTCGACGACCTGTGCCGACCCATCGCCCGCGACGGCGCTGCGATCGTCGAGGTCGGCGTCCGGCTGCAGAAGGCGCTCAGCGCGATCGCGCGCGAGGCGGCGGAGGCGCGTCCCCTGCTGGTACGCGAAGCGCGCGATGCGGCGGCGCGGGCGGGGGCTGCCTTAACCAGCGAGGCGGACCGGGCGGTGATCGAGCGAACCCATCGGGAGGCGTTCGCGGCGTGAGCCGATCCGACCCGCGCTGCCATCGATGCCGCGGGGGATATCGGCCCGTCGATCAATGCGGCGCCAGCCCCATTTCCACCCCGGTCTTGTCGTGCAAGGCGAAGCGATCGACGATGTCGGCGCTCGCCCGGTTGTAGCCGACGACGTGTACCTCACGTCCGTCGCGACGAAGGCGGGTGACGATCTTGTCGAGCGCGCCGACGCCGGAAATGTCCCAGAAATGCGCGCCGGTGACGTCGATCAGGACGTGACTAGCGGAGCCCTCCGTCTGAAACGCGCGGGTGAACCGGTCGACCGAGGCGAAGAAGATCTCGCCGGTGACGCGGTAGGTGGCGCGGGTCCCGTCGGCGCTCTCCTCGCGCTCGACCGCGAACATCCGCTGTACCTTGCCGGCAAAGAAGATCCCCGACAGCAGCACGCCGGCGAGCACGCCCAGCGACAGATCACGGGTGGCGACGACCACCACGACGGTCGTCAGCATCACGACGGAGGAGGTTGGCGGGTGGCGGCGCAGGTTCGCGATCGAGTTCCAGCTGAACGTCCCGATCGACACCATGATCATGACCGCGACCAGCGCCGGCATCGGCACGCGGCCGACGAGCGGGCCGAGGACCGCGAGCAGGAACAACAGGAACGCGCCGGCGACGAAGGTGGATAGGCGCCCGCGCCCGCCCGAGGTGACGTTGATGACCGACTGACCGATCATCGCGCAGCCGCCCATGCCGCCGAACAGCGCGGCGACGATGTTCGCGCCGCCCTGGCCGGCACACTCGACGCGCTTGGCGCTGTCGGTATCGGTCATGTCGTCGACGATCTGCGCGGTGAGCAGCGATTCCAGCAGCCCGACGGCGGCCATCGTCAGCGAATAGGGCAGGATGATCCGCAGGGTATCGAGCGTCAGCGGCACGTTCGGCAGGGTAAGGCTGGGCAGGCCGTCCGGCAGCTTCCCCATGTCGCCGACGGTATTGACCGACAGACCCAGGCCGATGCTGATGGCGCTGAGGATCACGATCGCCACCAGCGGCGACGGGATCACCCGCGTCACGCGGGGAAAACCGTAGATGATCGCGAGCCCGCCCGCGACCAACGCATAGGTTTCCCACCCCACATTCGTCAGCTGCGGTAGCTGTGCGAGGAAGATCAGGATCGCGAGCGCGTTGACGAAGCCGGTGATCACCGACCGCGAAACGAACTGCATGACGAGATCGAGCCGCAGCAGTCCGGCGGCGATCTGGATCGCACCCATCAGGATCGTCGCGGCGAACAGATAGTCGACGCCGTGATCGCGCACGAGCGGGATGACGACCACGGCGACCGCTGCGGTCGCGGCGGAGACCATGCCGGGGCGTCCGCCGATCAGCGCGATCGTGACCGCGATCGCCACCGAGGCATAGAGGCCGACGCGCGGATCGACACCGGCGATGATCGAGAAGCCGATCGCCTCCGGAATAAGCGCCAGCGCGACGACGATGCCGGCGAGCACGTCGCGGCGGGCGGCGGCGCCGTCCGTGAACCACTGACGGCGATAGGTATGAAGGTCGAACGTCATCGGAAATCCACATCAGGGAAAATGGCGCGGTGTGCGGCGCGTCCGATCATTCTGCGGTATCCCCGGCCCGATGAGCGGATGACCCGTCCCATACACGATTCATCACGCATGGCGACCGGCACGACGCCACGGCCGTGGTTGTTTGTGACGTCGGCGGAGGCGAACGTGCTGATCGACATCAACAGTGAGGCGCTCGCAGGAACGCCGCCGATACGCGCTCGTTCGTCGACTCCCTGACAGGAGCGTTGATCGATGCCATCACCCGCCACCGATGTTTCCCGGGCGATCGCGCCGTTGCGTGGATCGCCACAGCTGGGCATCGGTGAGTTGGCGGCGCATCTCGCGCGCGGATCGATGAAGGGCGATCTGTTCGTCGCGGCTGCCGACGATGTTCGGGGTGCGGCGGTCGCGCAGGCTCTTGCGGCGATGACCAGCGCCACGGTGATATTCTGCCCTGGCAGCGATGCCCTGCCGGGCGACGAGGCGCCGGCATCGCCCGCCAACGTCGGCCAACGGGTGGCCGCGCTGCGGCAGCTGCGGCTCGCGCAGCAGAAGACGGAGGACCGTGCCGCGATCGTCTTCATCACCACCGGCGAGGCCCTGGCGCGGCGCTATCCCCCAGCCGCCGCGTTCGAGGCGGCGCCGCCCTGCGTGGCACCGGGCGACAGGCTGGATCTGGCGCGGCTGTTCGAGGAACTGATCGAGACCGGCTATATCGTCGACGAGCGTGTCGACGAGCCTGGCGAGGTCGCGTTGCGCGGGCATGTGCTCGATGTCTATCCCGCCGACGCGGCGCAACCGGTGCGGATCGAGGTGGCGGACGGTCGCGTCGTCGCAGTGCGGCGCTACGATCCCGCCACCCAGCGGACCACGGCGGAACAGTCACAGCAGCAGCTGGGCCGCGTGGCGGAGCCGCCGGCGGGCAAAAGGGGCGTGACGCTCGCGGATCACCTGCCTGGCGCGACGGTCGCGATCGAGCCGCTGGCGGAGGAACGGCGGCGGCGCTTCCTGACGCTCGCTGCCGATGCCGCCAAACGCCGCCCCGCGCGCGCGATGGTCGCGATCGTATCGGATCGTGCGTGGCATGGCGCGGTGACGAAGCGGCCGACGCTGTCGCTGGATCGAGCCGGCGAGCCGCCACGTCGGCCTGTCGAGCACAAGGCGCCGCTACGTATGCTGGCCACGATCGTTCGCGAGGCCCGCGACGCGGGGCGTCGTGTCGCCCTGATCGGCAGCGCCCGCGATCTGCGCTTCCTGCGTCCGCGGGTCGCCAAGGCGCTGCGCGAAGAGCCGCAAATGACGGCGGACTGGGCATCGCTCGCAGCGGGATCGCCGACGTGTCTGTCGCTGCTTGAAGCACCGATCGAGCGCGGCTTTTGCCTGGATGACGTTGTCGTGCTAGCCGCCGCGGACCTGCTCGGTAGCCGGGCGGACCGCGACGATCCGCTGAGTGCGCCGGTGGAAGCGGCATTCCTCGGCCTTGGCGATATCAGGATCGGCGACGTCGTCGTGCATGAGGATCACGGCATCGGCATCGTCCGTGGCCTGGCGCCGATGCCGGCCGCCGACGGCGCCGAGGAGGCAATCCAGCTGGAATATGCCAAGGGCGGGATGCGTTTGGTGCCAGTCGACGAGGCGGAGCGGATCTGGCGTTACGGGGCGGATGCGGACGCCGTAACGCTCGACACGCTGGACGGGCATAGCTGGCAGAAACGGCGTGGCGCGATCGATGCCGCGATCGCCGAGACGGCCCGTGGCATGATTGCGCTGGCGAATGAACAGGCGGGCCGGCAGGCCCCCATGCTGGACCCGGATATCGCAGCCTATGAGCGGTTCGCGGCGGGGTTTCCCTTCCTCGAAACGCGCGATCAGGCCCGCGCGATCGAGGCGGTGCGCGACGATCTGGCGTCGGGCAAGCCGATGGACCGGCTGATCGTCGGCGATGTCGGGTTCGGCAAGACCGAGGTCGCGTTGCGCGCTGCCGCGCTGGCCGCGCTGGCCGGCCATCAGGTCGCGATCGCCGCGCCGACCACGGTGCTGGCGCGACAGCATCTCGAAACCTTCACCGCGCGTTTCGCGCCGAGCGGGATCACCGTCGCCGGCCTGTCGCGGCTCTCCAGCCCGGCGGAGCGGAAGCGCGTCAGGGCAGGGCTGGCGGATGGCACGATTCAGATCGTCGTCGGCACCGGCGCGATCGCCGGGAAGGGGATTGCCTATGACCGGCTGGCCCTCGTCATCATCGATGAGGAACAGCGGTTCGGGGCGGCGGAGAAGGACCGGCTGCGCGGGCTGGGCGCTGGCCATGTGCTGACGCTGAGCGCGACGCCGATTCCGCGCACGCTGCAATCTGCGCTGGTCGGGATACGCCAATTGTCGGTGATCGCGACACCGCCCGCGCGACGCCAGCCGATCCGTACCGCCATGGCCTCGTTCGACGAAACGATGGTGCGTACCGCGCTGCTGCGGGAGCGCAGCCGCGGGGGGCAGAGCTTCGTCGTTGTGCCGCGGATCGAGGATATGCCGGCGGTCGCCGCGACGCTGCGGCGGCTGGTGCCGGAACTCGATCTGCTGGAGGCACATGGCAAAATGCCGGCGGACGAGATCGACGCGACGATGGTGCGGTTCGGGCGCGGCGAGGGGGACGTGCTGCTGGCGACGACGATCATCGAGGCGGGGCTGGACGTACCGCGCGCCAATACGATGGTGATGTGGCGGGCGGATCGCTTCGGCCTGAGCCAATTGCACCAATTGCGTGGTCGGGTCGGACGCGGGCAGCGGCGCGGGCAGGTTCTGTTGCTCACCGATCCCGATGCCACGATCGCACCGCGCACACTCAAGCGGCTGCGGACGCTCGAAGCCTTCGACCGGCTTGGCGCGGGCTTCGCGATCAGCGCGCGTGACCTGGATATGCGCGGGGCGGGCGATCTGCTCGGCGAGGCGCAGGCCGGGCATATGAAACTGATCGGCGTGGACCTGTACCAGCATCTGCTGGAAGCGGCGTTGCGGACGGCGCGGGGGGAAGTGGTCGAACGCTGGGTTCCCGACCTGCATCTGGGGCTGACCGGCAACCTGCCGGTGGACTGGATCCCCGACGACGAGCTGCGCGTGACCTTCTACACTCGGCTGGCGCGGGCGAGCGACGCGGCCGCGATCGACGCGCTCGCGATCGAGATGGCGGATCGCTTCGGTGCGATCCCCGACAGTGCGGAGACATTGCTGGCGGTGGCGCGGGTGCGTGCCAGTGCCCGCGCGGCGCGGGTCGCGCGGATCGATGCCGGGCCGGGGGCGATCGCGCTGACCCCGCTCGCGGCGGGCTGGCCGGCGCGGGCGCCCGATGGCTGGGTGAGCAAGGGGGAGCGCTGGTTGCTGAAAGAGCGGATCGACGACGCCGGCGTAAGACTCGAGCGTGTCGAGCAGGCGCTGGAGGAATGGCGCGAGGCCGCCTGACACCGGACGATCGAAGCCGGCCGGGCCTGGCGGTGGCTGGTCGCCGTTCCCGTGCCGTTCCGGGGCGATCCGCCCGGCGGTGCTCAATCGTCCGGTATTATCGTTTCGTTGACCTCATGCTATCTCCCCGCGATGGAGCGGAGGGAGAAGCCTTGAGAACGACATCGTCGGCGGAGCAGCAGGTACTCGCGCGTAATATCCGTCGTGCTCGCGAGCTAAAAGGCTGGTCTCAAGAGGAACTTGCCCGGCGTGCGGGGATGGAGCGAGCGTATCTCTCCGGAATCGAACGTGCGCAGGCGAACCCGAGCCTGCTGAAGATGACGTCGATCGCGCATCAGCTTGGCTGCGACGTCAGCACGCTGTTAACTCCGGGCGGTGATGCCGAGGCATCGGACCAGCAATTGCGCGAGGTGGTGCGCGCGATCGTGAAGACGCTCGATGAGGCGGATCTGCTGGCGGCCCATTGACGCGCGCCGCCCCCCGATGTTGCCGTGCGCCCGGCGGTCTGATGAATGAATGGCCTGACCGGGCGGTTCAGTCGGCGATATAGTCCGGCGCCCGCTTCTCGAGAAAGGCGCGCATGCCCTCGGCGAAGTTGGGGCTGGCGGCGGATAGCAACTGGTTGCGGTTCTCGATCGCCATCGCCGCTTCCAGCCCGGGCGCATCGACGGCGAGATTGATGCCTTCCTTGGTCAGCCGCAATCCCTTCGGGCTGGCGGCCAGCAGGTCCCGCGCCATCGCCGTACCCGCTTCTTCCAGCAGTTCGTCGGCGACCACGTCGGACACCAGCCCGGTCGCGAGCGACCGCTTCGCATCGATGAAACGCCCGGTCATGATCAGTTCCGATGCGACCGACAGCCCTACCAGCCGCGGCAGGAAGTAGCTGACCCCCATGTCACAGCCCGACAGCCCCAGCTTGATGAAGGCGGCGTTCATCCGCGCGCTTTCGCCCGCGATGCGGATGTCTGATGCCAGCACGAACGCGAACCCCCCGCCGCAGGCGGCGCCATGGATGAGCGAGACGATCGGTTGCGGGCAGCGGCGCATCTTGACGTATACGTCCGCCAGATAGCCCTGAAAGCCGAAGCCACCGCCGAAAGGGATCTCTTCGGCCTGTCGTCCGGCGGCCTCCTTGATGTCCAGCCCGGCGCAAAAGGCACGTCCCGCACCGCGCATCACCACCACGCGAACCGAACGATCATGGACGAGTCGTCCGAAATAATCGGCGAGTTCGCCCACCATATGCGTGTTGATCGCATTCATCGCGTCGGGACGATCGAGCGTCAGCCAGTCGGCGGCGCCGCGCTTCTCGATCCGGATCGTCTGATACTCGGCCATCGCCCGTATCTCCCCCTTGCGCCGATGACGCCGCTGGGCGCCGCGATCTGTCGCGGCGTCATGGGCGATCGGTGGCGCCGCTGTCCAGCCGTGTGGCGGCGCTCACCGTGCGATGGGGGTTATCGGCATTGTTCCATCGCCGCGCGCGCCAGCCCGGCAAGCCTCGGAAAGCTCTGCGCGCGCTCCCGCGCATGTGCGGAGGCGGCGGTGCCGCGGATCACGCGGCCCTTGATCCCGTGGAAGATGGCCGCAAGCCGGAAGAAATTGAAGGCGACGTAATAATCGTAATTTTCGATCCCCGCGCGTCCCGTCCGCGCGCAATAGGCGGCGACATAGTCCTGCTCGCCGGGAATGCCGAGCGCCGAAAGGTCGGCGCCCGCCAGTCCGGCCACGATATCGGGCGGCATCCGGTACATGATCGCATGATAGGCGAAATCGGCGAGCGGGTGGCCCAGCGTCGACAATTCCCAGTCGAGCACCGCCAGGACGCGCGGTTCGCTGGGATGGAAGATCATGTTGTCGCAGCGGAAGTCGCCATGGACGATACTAGTCTCATCGCCCGCGGGGATATGCGCGGGCAGCCATTCGACGAGCGCATCCATGTCGGCGTCGCGCCCCGCGTCGGCATCGTTCAGATATTGTTTCGACCAGCGCCCGATCTGCCGCGCAAAATAATTGCCCGGGCGGCCATAGTCGCCGAGCCCGATGCGCTCATGATCGACGCTATGCAACGCCGCCAGCGTCGCGTTCATCGCGTCGAAATAGGCTGCGCGCTCATCACGCGCTACATCGGGAAAAGTCGCGTCCCAGAAGACGCGGCCTTCGACCATGCCCATGATGTAGAAGGGCGTGCCGATCACTTGTTCGTCCTCGCACACGCCGTGGATCGGCGCGACCGGCACGGGCGTGTCGACAAGCGCGGTCAAAATGCGCGCCTCGCGCAGCACATCATGCGCGCCCGGCAGCAACGGCCCCGGCGGCTTGCGGCGCAGGACATAGCGCGCGCCGGGGGTCGACAGGCGATAGGTGGGGTTCGACTGCCCCCCCTTGAATTGCTCGACGGTCAGCGGGCCAGAGAAGCCATCGACATGCGCGGTCATCCAGCGCGCCAACGCCTCCTCGTCGAAGCGATGCGCCTCGCGGACCGGGGTGGTGCCGGCATTGGCGTCCTGATCGACCCCGCTCATTGGGCGGTCTTCCAGTCGCGCTTGATCTTCTTGGCGAGGCTCCATTTGTGCACCTCGGTGGGGCCATCGTAGATCCGGAAGGCGCGGATCTCCCGAAACACCTGTTCGACGATCGTGTCGCCGGAAACGCCGGTGCCGCCCATCGCCTGGACGCAGCGATCCGCGACGCGCATCAGCGCCTCCGACACCGCGACCTTCGCCATCGAGCTTTCCGCGCCGCCCGGCTCGCCAGCGTCGAGCACGCCCGCGCACCAGTCGATCATCAATTCGGCCTGCTTCAGGTCGATCAGATTTTCCGCGAGCATGAAACCGACGCCCTCATGATCGATTAGCGGTTTGCCGAAGGCATGCCGCCGGTTGGCATAATCGGTCGCGATCTCGTTCGCCCGAACGCACGCGCCCAGCCAGCGCATGCAATGCGACAGCCGCGCGGGCGCGAGGCGGATCTGCGCATATTTGAAGCCTTCGCCGCTATGCCCCAGCATCTGGTCGGCGGGGATACGGAGATTGTCGATCCGCACGACGGCATGGCCACCCGGCATCGAGCTGTCGATCGTGTCGAGCACGCGCTCGATCGTGATTGCGGGATCGGGCAGGTCGACCAGGAACATGCAGGCGCCATCATGGGACTTCGCCATGACGATCCCGACCTTCGCCCCTTCGGCACCGGTGATGAACGCCTTGCGGCCGTTCACCACCCAATGGTTGCCGTCGAGCTTCGCGGTCGTCAGCATCATCGACGGGTCGGAGCCAGCGCCACCCTCCGCCGCCGGCTCGGTCATGAAGAACGCCGAACGGGCCTCGCCGCGCACCAGCGGGTCGAGGAAGCGGCGCTTCTGGTCCTCGCTGCCGACCTTGCCGAGCAGGAACATATTGCCCTCGTCCGGCGCGGCGGTGTTCACCGCTAGCGGGCCGAGCGGCGACAGCCCGGATTGGCGCAGCACATAGGCGGTCTCGCGCTGATTGAGGTGGCTGCCGTTGGACAGGATATGCGGCGTCAGCACCCCCGCCGCGCGCGCTTTTTCGCGCATTTCGATCACCAGCGAATCGCTCGGGCCATGGCCGCCGCAACGCGGATCGCGTTCATAGGGCACGATCGTGTCGCGGACGAACGCCTCGACGGCGGCGCCGATGGTGCGCGCGCGCTCGCTGGGCGCGCTCATCGCGGCGCCATCCGGATGGCGCCGTCGAGGCGGATCGTCTCGCCGTTGAGCATCGGGTTGGTGACGATCGCCTCCACCAGTTGCGCATATTCGTCCGGTTGGCCGAGCCGCGACGGGAAGGGTACTTGCGTGCCAAGGCTGTCCTGCGCCTCCTGCGGCAGGCCCGCGAGCATCGGCGTCCAGAAGATGCCGGGCGCAATCGTCATCACGCGAATGCCATAGCGCGCCAGTTCGCGCGCGACCGGCAGGGTCATCCCCGCAACGCCCGCCTTGGACGCCGCATAGGCGGCCTGGCCAATCTGGCCGTCGAACGCCGCGACCGAGGCGGTGTTGACGATGACGCCGCGCTCTTCGCCGATCGGCTCCGCCTTATGGAGCGCCGCCGCGAATTTGGAGGCCACGTTGAACGTGCCGATCAGGTTGATCGAGACGATCTTCGCAAAGGCATTTAGCGAGGCGGGATTGCCGTCGCGATCGATCACCTTCGCAGGCGGCGCGATCCCGGCGCAATTCACCAGGATGCGCGCGGTGCCATGGGCCGTTTCCGCGGCCGCGACCGCACCAGTGACCGAGCCGTCATCGGTGACGTCGACACGGAAGAAGCGGCCACCGATCTCATCGGCCAGCTGTGTCCCGGCTTCTTCGTTGAGATCGAAGATCGCAACCTTCGCGCCGCGTGCGGCGAGCCGTCTGGCGGTGCCGCTTCCCAATCCGGAGGCGCCCCCCGTCACGATCGCGGCGACTTCGCTGATATTCATGCCCTGTTCCTCTCTGACTGACGATGCCGGCGTGTATGCGTCACAGGCCGCGCGCGATCACCATGCGCTGGATGTCGGACGTGCCCTCATAGATCTGGCAGACCCGGACGTCGCGATAGATGCGCGCAAGGCCGAATTCCTCCAGATAGCCGTAGCCGCCGAGCGTCTGGATCGCGCCGGAGACGATCGCCTCAGCGGCTTCGGACGCGAACAGCTTGGCCATCGAGGCGGCGGCGAGCGCCGGCTCGCCTTCGTCTTTCAACGCCGCGGCGTGCAGCACCAGCTGTCGCGACGCCTCCAGTCGCGTCGCCAGATCGGCCAGGCGAAAGCCGACCGCCTGATGCTCGATGATCGGCTTGCCGAAGCTGCTGCGATCGCGCGCATAGGCGATCGCGATGTCCAGCGCGGCCTGCGCCATTCCCACGGCCTGCGCGGCGATGCCGATCCGCCCCGCCTCCAGATTGGCGAGCGCGATCGCATAGCCGCGCCCTTCCTCACCCAGCAGCGACTCTTCGGGAACGAAGCAATCCTCGAACCGCAGCGCACAGGTGTCGGACGCGGTCTGGCCCAGCTTATGCTCCACCTTGTCGACGATATAACCGGGCGTGTCGGTGGGAACGAGGAACGCGGAAATGCCCTTCCGCCCAGCGGCCGGATCGGTGACGGCGATCACCATCGCCACCCCGGCGATCCGGCCCGAGGTGATGAACTGTTTGGCGCCGTTCAGCCGCCATCCGCCATCGACCCGCGTCGCGGTAGTACGGATCGCGGCGGCATCCGATCCGGCATCGCTTTCCGTCAGCGCGAACGCGCCGATCATCCGGCCCGAGGTGAGCTCGGGCAGCCAGCGCGCCTGTTGCGCGGGGGTGCCGTCCTTCAGGATACCCGAGACCATGATCGAATTCTGGATCGACACGATCGTCGACAGCGCGCCGTCCGCCGCGGCGATCTCGATCAGCGCCAGGGCGTAGGAGACGTAATCGGCGGCGGCGCCCCCGGCATGCTCGGGCGCGGTCATGCCCATCAGGCCAAGCTGCGCCAGATCCTCGAACAACTGCCGGGGATAACCCCCATCCTCCGCGAAGCGCGCGCTGTGCGGACGGATCTGTTCCTGCGCCATTTCGCGCACTGTGTCGCGTATCGCGCGCTGCACATCCGAAAGAATCATGTACGGATCCGACCATTATCTACTCACGAGTAGATTGCATTCCGATCGGTCGCATGTCAACTTGGGGTATGGCATCCCCGGCCGATCCCTTGTCGCCGACCTCGCCCTTTCCGGACCGTGCGCAGCGGCAGGCGAACCGTGCCGCCAAGCGTGAGGCGCTGCTGCTCGCGGCGGTGCGCATGTTCAACGAGCGGGGCTTTCACGACACGTCGCTGGACGAGGTCGCGGCCAGCCTCGGCGTGTCGAAGCCGACGATCTATCACTATCTGGGCAACAAGGATCAGGTGCTTCTGGAGTGCGTCCTGATCGGTCTGGATCAATTGCGCGAGGCGGCGGCGATCGCGTCCGCGCGGCCCGGGCGCGGTATCGACCGGTTGCGCGACTTCCTTATCCGTTATGCGCGGATCAACATGGACGATTTCGGCCGCTGCGTCATCCGAACCGGCGACGAGGCGCTGTCACCGGAAAGTGCCACGCGGTTCCGGGCATTGAAGCGGGAGATCGACAGCGCGCTACGCGATCTGATCGTTGCGGGCATCGCCGACGGCTCGGTCGCGCCAGCCGATACGCGACTGCTGGCGTTTACCCTGGCGGGCGCGCTGAACTGGCCCGCCCGCTGGTTCGCGGCTGACGGGCCGCTCAGCGCGCAACAGGTGGCGGAGCAGATGGTGGACCTGCTGGTCGCCGGGGTCGCGCCGCGCTGATCCCTGCCGCGCCTTCCGGCCGTTCGATCAGTCTCGACCCGGCGTCGCGGCGACGGCGTTGTTCTATCCGAACAGCCCGATCCGATCGCGCGAGCCCGCTATTTCGCGACGCCTGATCGAAACGCTATGGCGACGACGAGTTTCACCGCAGCGGCAAGGCGATGACATGGCGATCATTCTGTACGGCATCCCCAATTGCGACACGATGAAGAAGGCGCGTGCGTGGCTCGACGCGCATGGTGTCGCCTACACGTTCCACGACTATAAAAAGGCGGGCGTCGACCCGGCACATCTCGATCGCTGGATCGAGGCGAGGGGGTGGGAGGCGCTGCTCAACCGCTCCGGCACCACCTTTCGCAAGCTGCCGGAAGCGGAGCGGGCCGGGCTGGACGCCGCCAAGGCGCGCGCGTTGATGATCGCGCAGCCATCGATGATCCGGCGCCCCGTGCTGGCGCATGACGGGGGGATCGAGGTGGGTTTCACGCCGGATCGTTATGCCGCCTTGTTCGCGGGCGGTGTGCCGGCCTAGGCTGTCCGACGAATGGGGAGGGGCAGGATGCGCGGACCGTGGTGGTACAAATCGCTGGTGATCGTGTTCACATTGTGGGCGATCATGGGGGTCTATGCATGCGTGCAGCAGTTCCGGCTGGGCGAGGACGCCATGGGGCCCGCGAGCGACTATGATCGTGCGCTCTTCACGGGGCTGCCGGTCTGGTACATGGCGGATTATGCGGTCGCGACCGGCTGCGCGTTGCTGGGCGGGCTGGCGCTGCTCGCGGGATCGCTGATGGCGATCCCGTTGCTGACGGTGTCGCTGGTGGCGGTAATGATCCAGTTCGGCTGGTTGTTCGCGACCAGCGATATCATCGCGGTGAAGGGCGTCTGGGTGATCTATTTCCCGTTGATCATCCTGGCGGTCGCGGCGTTGGCGCTCCGCTTGTCCCACATGGCGCGCCGGCGGGGATGGATCGGATGAGCGCGACGGGGTACCACCGCCTCATGTCCACGACCTTCACGATCGACACCGCCACCAGCCGCGCCAACCCCGTCGCCGCACCAATGAAGCGATTGACCGTGCCGGCGGTGCGCCAGCGCAAGGCGGCGTTGACGAAGGGGCAGGGCGAGCCATTGGTGATGCTGACCGCGTATACGGTGCGGATGGCGCAGTTGATGGACCCGCATTGCGATCTGCTGCTGGTCGGCGACAGCCTGGGCCAGGTGATCTACGGCCTGCCCTCGACGGTGCCGGTGACGCTGGCGATGATGGCGGCGCATGGCGCGGCGGTGGTGCGCGGCAGCTATCACGCGGTGGTGGTGATCGACATGCCGTTCGGCAGCTACGAGGCGTCGCCGCAACAGGCGTTCGAGAGCGCCGCCTATCTGCTCAAGGAAACCGGCGCGGCGGCGGTCAAGCTGGAGGGCGGGGTGGCGATGGCGCCGACTGTCGCGTTCCTGTCCGAGCGGGGTATCCCGGTGATGGGCCATGTCGGGCTGACGCCGCAGGCGGTGAATGCGCTCGGCGGCTATGGCGCGCGCGGCCGCAGCCAAGAAGAGGCGGACAAGATCATCGGCGATGCCCGCGCCGTGGCGGCGGCGGGCGCCTTCGCGGTGGTGATCGAGGGCGTGGTGGAGACGATCGCGATCGCGATCACCGATTCGATCGACGTGCCGACGATCGGGATCGGTGCCTCGGCGCGGTGCGACGGGCAGGTGCTGGTGGCGGAAGATATGCTGGGCCTGTTCGAGCGTGTCCCGCGCTTCGTGAAACGCTACGCCGATATGGCGGGGTTCGTCGGCGACAGCGTGCGCGCCTATGCCGCCGAGGTGCGCGAACGGTCGTTCCCGACGGCCGATCAGGTTTACGCCCCGCGCGACTGAGCCGCGGGGCTATCGCTCGCGGCGCGGTTCTTTCGTGTCGCGGCTCTTTCGTTTCGTCGCCGGGACGGCTACATCGCGTCGCTCCCGTCCCATCCCCTTTTTGATCCGGAGTGATCGGTGGCCCTGACGCCCCAGAGCAACGAAGCGTTCCTGCGTGAAGTCGACGACGAGTTGCGGCGTGATCAGGCGCTGCACATCTGGCGTCATTACTGGCGCTGGATCATCGCCGCGATCGTCCTGGTGCTCGTTGCCTTCGGCGGGTTCCTCTACTGGCAGCATCGCAACGAGGAAATGGCCGGGCGCGAGGGCGAACAGCTGCAGAAGGCGTATGACGATCTGCAGGCGGGCGATACCAAGGGGGCCTCGGCGCCACTGGCGCAGCTCGCGCAATCGAAGCGTGACGGCTATCGCGCGCTCGCAATCTTCACCCAGGCGGATCTTCTGTTGCAGAAGAACGACCTGAAGGGGGCCGCGGCCAAGTTCGCCAGCGTCGCCAATGACGGATCGCTAGCGCAGCCGTTCCGCGATCTGGCGCTGATCCGGCAGACCAACGCGGAATTCGACACGCTGAAGCCTGAGGTCGTGGTGGAACGGATGCGCCCGCTGGCGGTGGCGGGCAATCCCTGGCTGGGCAGTGCGGGCGAGCTGACCGCGATCGCCTATCTGCGTCAGGGGCGGCGCGATCTCGCCGGGCAGATGCTGTCGCGGATCGCCGCCGACAGCGACGTGCCCGCCACGCTGCGTCAACGTGCGGTTCAGATGGCCGGCTCCATGGGAGTGGCACCCGCCGGGAACATCGTTCCCAGCGCCAACAAGGAATTGACGAAGCAATGAAAACTCGGTTCGCGACCGGCCTAGCGCTTGCCGCGCTGGTGGGGCTGGGCGGGTGCGGCGTGTTCAAGGGCGCGCCGAAGAAAACGCCGACCGTAGGCCAGCGCGTGCCGATCCTGATGTCCGAGAATCCGGCCGAGGTCGACAAGGCGATCGCCAACGTCCAGGTGCTGTTGCCGACCGCGGTCGCCAATGATTCCTGGAGCCAGCCGGGCGGCAATGCCGCCAAATCCATGGGGCATTTGTTGGTCGGCGCCAGTCCGCGGCGGCAATGGACCGCGCGGATCGACGGCGGCGACAATCGCGCGCGGCTCGCTGCCGCGCCGGTGGTGGCGGACAACAAGCTGTTCGCCGTCGATGTGGATGCGACACTCCATGCCTTCACCGCCGATACCGGCGCGAAATTGTGGTCGAAGTCGTTGTCGGACAGCGACGAAAACCGCAGTGCGCGGTTCGGTGGGGGCGCTAGCTACGACGATGCCAAGGTCTATGCCACCGACGGGCTGGGCGATGTCGTCGCGGTGAACGCGGCGGATGGCGCGATATTGTGGCGGGCCAAGCCGGGCGGCCCGCTCCGCGGGGCGCCGACGGTCGCCAATGGGCAGGTCTATGTCCTCAGCCAGGACAATCAGATCTATGCGCTGGATCAGACCAACGGCAAGGTCGTCTGGACGATGAGCGCGAGCCTGGAGACGCAGGGCGTCTTCGGTGTCGCGGCCCCTGCGGCCAGCGCCGGGACGATCGTCGCCGGGTTTTCCAGCGGCGAGTTGAACGCCTATCGTTACGAAAATGGCCGGACGCTGTGGCAGGATGCGCTGTCGCGCACCTCGATCACCACCTCGGTATCCAGCCTCGCGGACATCGACGCCGATCCGGTGATCGAGGATGGCCGTGTCTATGCGATCGGGCAGGGCGGTCGCATGGTCGCGCTGGAGATCGCCACCGGGCAGCGGCTGTGGGAACAGAATCTCGCCGGTATCTCGACGCCGTGGATCGCGGGCGAATGGATCTTCGCGGTGACCGATGACGCGCGCGTCGTCTGCCTGTCCCGCGCCAATGGCAAGGTGCGCTGGATCAGCCAGTTGCGGGCGTTCAAGAACGAGAAGAAGCGCAACAATCCCTATACGTGGTTTGGCCCGGTGCTGGCGGGTGACCGGCTGTGGCTGACCAATTCGCGCGGGGAGATTGTCGCGCTGTCGCCCGGCGATGGCACGGTGCAGATGACGATCGAGGGCAAGGATCCCTATTCGATGGCGCCGATCGTTGCCAACCAGACGCTTTATACGTTGAGCGACAAGGGCACGATCGCCGCCTATCGGTGATCACGCGCGGTTGTCCTGACGACGATTGGGACGTAGGCGGGGCGTATGTCCCGTCTTCCCACCGTCGCGATCGTCGGCCGTCCCAATGTCGGCAAGTCGACGCTGTTCAACCGCCTGGTCGGCAAAAAGCTGGCACTGGTCGATGACCGGCCCGGCGTCACCCGCGATCGCCGTGAGGGCGACGCGCATTTGCTGGGCCTCGATTTCCGGATCATCGATACCGCCGGTTACGAGGATGAGGATCCCGATACGTTGCCCGGCCGGATGCGGCAGCAGACGCAGGCGGCGGTGGACGTCGCCGATGTCGCGCTGTTCATGGTCGACGCCCGCGCCGGGATCGTCCCGCTGGACGAAGAGATCGCCCGCTGGCTGCGTGGCGCGTCCACGCCGATCGTGCTGGTCGCGAACAAGGCCGAGGGGCGCGCCGCGGAGGCGGGGCTGATCGAGGCGCTGGCGCTGGGCTTCGGCGATCCGGTTCAATTGTCGGCGGAGCATGGCGAAGGCATTGCCGATCTGTTCGAGGCATTGCTGCCGCACCTCGACGGGCTGATGCCCGAGGAGGAGGCCGAGCAGGCCGATATCGACGATCCTGCCGCGCCCCTGAAACTGGCGATCGTCGGCCGTCCCAATGCGGGCAAGTCGACGCTGGTCAACCGCATCCTGGGCGAGGATCGCATGATCACCGGGCCGGAGGCGGGGATCACGCGCGATTCGATCGCGATCGACTGGGTATGGGAAGGCCCCGATGGCCCGCGCGAGGTGCGGCTGATCGACACCGCCGGGATGCGAAAGCGCGCCAAGGTGCAGGATAAGCTGGAGAAGCTGTCGGTCGCCGATGCGCTGCACGCGGTCGATTTCGCCGAGGTGGTGGTGCTGTTGCTCGATGCGACACTCGGCCTTGAGGCGCAGGATCTGCGGATCGCGGATCGCGTGCTGGAGGAGGGGCGCGCGTTGGTGATCGCGCTCAACAAATGGGACGTGGCGGAGAATCCGTCGAAGCTCTTCAACGGCGTTCGCACCGCGCTCGACGAAGGACTGGCGCAGGTGCGCGGGGTGCCGCTGCTGACGGTATCGGGGGCGACGGGCAAGGGCATCGACCAGTTGATGGCGGCGGCCTTCGCCACGCGGGAGGCATGGTCGCGCCGGGTGGGGACGGGCGAGCTCAATCGCTGGTTCGAGCGCGCGATCGAGGCCAATCCGCCGCCCGCCCCCGGGGGCAAGCGCATCAAGCTGCGGTATCTGACCCAGGCGAAGACCCGTCCGCCGGGCTTCGTGCTGTTCGGCACGCGCGTCGACGAACTGCCCACCAGCTATCAACGCTATCTTATCAACGGCATCCGCCGCGAGCTGGGATTCGGCGCCGTGCCGGTTCGCCTGATGCTGCGCGCACCAAAAAATCCTTTTCGCAGCTGACCTTTACGTCGCAGTCACCTTTTTACGGCAGCATCGATCCGTCGCGTTGGAACGGAAGATCGATGGGTGCGCCGTGGTGGAGCTAGACGAGCAGTTGATCGACCGCGCGGCCCTGGCGCGCGCGCGTGCCGAACTGGGGAACGCCTTCGCGCGCATCCTGGGCTATTTTCGCGAGGACGGTCCGGCGTCGGTGCGCGCGATCGAAATGGCGATGCGCGATGGCCAGGCCGCGGCGATCGTGGTCCCTGCGCATACGCTGAAGGGTGAGGCGCGGCAGTTTGGCGCCCATGCATTGGGGGATGCGGCGGAGCGTATCGAGGATCATGCCCGCCGCTGTGTCGAGCGCCATGAGGCGCCCGATGAAATCATCCCCGATGTCGCCGCCCTGCGCACGCTGTTCGAGCGGACGATGTCGGCGATCGACGGCCAGTGCAATCCTGTCAGACCACGCCAGCCGGTCGTCTTCGGTCGTCGTAGCGGTTGAGGCACTCCCCCCGCGAACCATGGATGATGGGTCACGCGGGGAGGTGCGCATACCGCGTCGACGGTTGCAACCGGGCGCCCGAAGCGACGCTTACGCCTTGAGATAAGGCGCGGCGCCGCTGGCGGGTTTGTCATGCTCGCTGATCGAGTTGAGCTGGATGTAATTGGGCACGCCCATCCGCTCGATCATCTCGAACTGACGCTCCAGCGTGTCGACATGCTCTTCCTCGCTGGCGAGGATCCGCGCGAACAGTTCGCGGCTGACGAAGTCCTTCACTTCCTCACAATAAGCGACTGCCGCCTTGAGCTGGGCCACCGCCTCGATCTCCATCGCGAGATCGGACTTGAGCACTTCCTCAACCGTTTCGCCGATGCGCAGCCGTCCCAGCAACTGGAAATTGGGCAGACCGTCGAGAAACAGGATGCGCTCCGCCAGCCAGTCGGCGTGCTTCATTTCGTCGATCGATTCGTGCCGCTCAAACTCGGCCAGCTTGTAGACGCCCCAGTGATCGAGCAGCCGATAGTGCAGCCAATATTGATTGATCGCCGTCAGTTCATTCTTCAGCGATTCGTTTAGGAAATCGATGACCTTGGGGTCGCCCTTCATGCATGCCTCCAGTCGGGAATGGCGGCACGATAGCGCGCGTGGCACTTGGAGGACAGTCAAAAAACCGCAGAAATCCGCGGAAAATGGCGCTTGCGAGCGCTACGCAGCAGCACGTTCCTGTTCGATGATGGCGCGGGCATAGGGCACGCATTGCCCGCATTTCGCCTGGCATCCGACGCTGCGATACGCCTGGCAGGCCGTGGTCGCGCCCGAGCGCGCCGCTTGGCGAACCTGACATTCTCGTATCGCATTGCAAACGCAGACGACCATTGAGGATCCCCCAAAGACTGATCCCTGCGTAGCGATAATGAGAATGTCTCGCAAGCCTATTTGCGTCGCGTTCGCATTTAGCGCCGGCGGAATGGCTGGATCTTCCAGCCGGCGAGGGAGCGCCACGCCCATTCCAGCGGACCATAGGCGTATCGCTCCAGCCACGGCCGCGACCATGCGAGCATCAGCATCCAGGTAACCGGGGCCAGCCAGTAGAGATCGGCGCGCGAGAGCGTGCCGAAGCGGTGCGCGACCGTGAAGAACAGCAAGGCCAGGATCGACGTGCCCAGATAGTTGCTGAACGCGGCACGGCCGGCGGCGGCGACCCGGCGCGAGATCGCGCCGTCGCGGCGATATGCCAGCAGCGCGAGCGCGACATAGCCCAGCGCGGTCAACGGTCGGCCGATTGGCGCCAGCACGATCGAGGCGAGGAACACCTGCCGCGCGGCGAAGCCGCTGGCGATCGTCTGCTGCGCGAGTAGCGCATAGACCGGGAGCGTCACGACCAGCGTCGCGATCGCGATGCGGCGGTAAGCGGCGCGTGACCAGCGCCCGGTGAGGAAGCCCGAGCGATAGGCGGCCATCCCGAGCAGCATCGCGCTGAGCGTTTGCGCCCCGAAGACGTACAGCCCCTCCAGCGGCGATCCCGCATGCGCCAGGCGGTAGTCGGTCGCGGTGGTGAGTGAGGTGCGATAGGCGGCCACTTCGGCCAGCACGTCCATGCGCGGCGGCATACCGAAACCGCGCACGATTTCCGCGTGCAGCGCGGGGCTGGCGGGCAGTCGTCCGTAAAGCGACGATGCGATGGCGCCGACCGATGCGACGTCGATCAGCAACAGGGCGATGCTGGCGAACAGCAACAATCGTATCGGCAGCCGGATGAAGAGCAGCGCGATCATCCCGACCAGCGCGTAATGCGTGAGTATGTCTCCCCACCAGATCAGATACAGGTGGATGCAGCCGATCGCGAAGAGCGCCGCCATGCGTGCGCCGTGAACGCGCCAGGCCGCCACGCCCTGTGTCGCGGCGCGATCGATCACCAGCAGCATCGATGCGCCGAACAGCAGGGAGAACATCGCGCGCATTTTCCCTTCGATCAGTACGAAGGTGACGAACCACGCGGCTCGATCCGCGCCGTTATGGCCGCCCCAGGCCAGTGGCGAGAAATAGGCCGCGGTCGGCAGGCCGAAAGCGGGCAGGTTGGCCAGCAGGATGCCCATCACCGCGATGCCACGGATGAAGTCGAGCTGGTCGATGCGGGGGGAGGGGCGATCGGTCATCGGCGGGGCATGCGTGGGTCCTGTCGTGTCGCCGCGATGCCTTCACAAGATGGCGGCGGCAAGGCGATGGAGACCCTGCCGCCCGCTATCTGCCGATGCTATCTGCCGATGAACGTCGCCGGGCGCTTTTCCATGAACGAGCGGATACCCTCCTGGAAGTCGTCGGTGCGGAACAGCGGTAGCAGCTGTAGATAGACGTGCTGGACGTGCGTATCGAAGCGTTCGTCCATCCCCATGCGCATCATCCGCTTCGACGCCTGTACCGCCAGCGGGGCGTTGGCGGCGATCTCGGCCGCGATCGCGCGGGCGGTGGCGGCGACATCGGCGGTGGCGACGACATGGTTGGCCAACCCGAGTTGCAATGCCTCGTCCGCGGTCAGCGTCCGGCCGGTGAAGATCAGCTCGGCTGCCTTTGCCCAGCCGATCAGCCGCGGCAGCAGCCAGGTGCCGCCCGATTCGGGCACGACGCCGCGCTTGACGAACGCTGCGGCCAGCTTGGCGTCCTGTGCCATCACGCGGATATCGCAGCCGATCGCGATATCCATGCCATAGCCCGCCGCCGATCCGTTGAGCGCGGCGATCACCGGCTTATCCATGGCGAACAGCACCGTCGGCGGGGCGGCGCGCAGATCGATCGTCGGGGGATGCGCGGCGGCGGCGGAGCCGATCCCCTCGCCTCTGGAGGCGCTGGCGAGGTCGAGACCGGCGCAAAACGCCCGCCCGGTGCCGGTCAGGATGACCGCGCGGACATCGGGATCGCCGTTCGCCCGGGTGAGCAGCGCGCCGAGCAGGTCAAGCATTGGCGCGGAGATGGTGTTCATCCGCTCCGGCCGGTTCAGCGTCAGCGTCGCGATATGATCCGCAACCGCGTACCGGATATCGTCGTCGTCGCCCACAGGCCTCTCCCTCTCCTCGATCGCGGCAGCGTGGCACGCCGCGGCCTCAGGGGGAAGCGCCCGCGCCACTGGCCCGCCGACGCCCGGTCGGTCAGCGGCTCATTCCTGTTTGGCGAGCCACTCCTCCAGCCATTTGATCGTATAATGGCCGTCGCGGAATTCGGGATCGTCGAGCAACGCCTGGTGCAGCGGGATGGTGGTCTTCACCCCCTCGACCACGAATTCCTCCAGCGCGCGCCGCAAACGGCGCAACGCGCCCTCGCGGGTGGTGCCGTACACGATCAGCTTGGCGATCATGCTGTCGTAATAGGGCGGCACCCGGTAGCCGGCGTACAGCCCGCTATCGACGCGCACGTGCATGCCGCCGGGGGCGTGATATTGCTTCACCAGCCCCGGCGAGGGCGCGAAGGTGCGGGGATCCTCGGCGTTGATGCGGCATTCGATCGCATGGCCACGGAAGATCACATCCTCCTGACGCAGCGTCAGCGAATGCCCCTCGGCGATGCGGATCTGTTCGCGCACCAGATCAAGTCCGGTGATCGCCTCGGTCACCGGATGCTCCACCTGCAGGCGGGTGTTCATCTCGATGAAGTAGAATGCGCCGTCTTCCCACAGGAATTCGATCGTGCCGGCGCCGCGATAGCCCATGTCGGCCATTGCCTTCGCGACGATCCCGCCCATCCGCTCGCGCTCGGCGGGGGAGATGACGGGGGAGGGGGCTTCCTCCACCACTTTCTGGTGACGGCGCTGGAGCGAGCAGTCACGCTCGCCGAGATGAATCGCCTGGCCGTTGCCGTCGCCGAAGATCTGAAACTCGATATGGCGCGGGTTGCCGAGGTATTTTTCCATATAGACGGTGGCATCGCCGAACGCCGCCTTGGCCTCGCTCCCCGCCTGCTGCATCAGCGTTTCGAGCTGATCGGCCGACTGGCATACTTTCATGCCGCGCCCGCCACCGCCGCTGGCGGCCTTGATGATGACGGGATAGCCGATCCGCTCGGCGAGCGCCTTGGCCTCGGCGACATCGCTGATCGCCCCGTCGGAGCCGGGGACAAGCGGCAGCCCGAGCGCGCCGGCGGTGCGCTTCGCCTCCACCTTGTCGCCCATCACCCGGATATGTTCGGGCTTGGGCCCGACGAAGATCAGGTTGTGAAGCTCGACGATCTCAGCGAACTTGGCATTCTCGCTCAGGAAGCCATAGCCGGGATGGATCGCATCCGCGCCGGAGATTTCGGCGGCGGAGATGATGTTGGGGATGTTGAGATAGCTATCGGCCGCCGCTGGCGGGCCGATGCAGATCGCCTCGTCCGCCAGCCGCACATGCATCGCATCGGCATCGGCGGTCGAGTGGACCGCGACGGTCTTGATCCCCATCTCGCGGCACGCGCGATGAATACGCAGCGCGATTTCGCCGCGATTGGCGATCAGCAGCTTTTTGATCTGCGCCACGCGGCTTAACCGACGACGATCAGCGGCTGGTCGAATTCGACCGGCTGGCCATTTTCCACCAGCACCGCCTTCACCGTGCCGGCGTGCGTCGCGGTGATCGGGTTCATCACCTTCATCGCCTCGACGATCAGCAGCGTGTCACCCGCCGCGACGGTCTGCCCGACGGCGGCGAAGGGCTTGGCGCCGGGCTCGGCGGCGAGATAGGCGGTGCCGACCATCGGCGAGCGGACCGCATCGGCATAATCGACACCGGCGCCGATGTCGCCGGCGGGGGCCGCGAGCGGGGCGGCCGGGGCAGCGGCGGCGAGCGGGGCGGGCGCGGTGGCATAGTGCATCGGCGCGGCCACGGCGGCGGCCTTGCGCGCGACGCGGATCTTGCGATCGCCGTCCTCGACCTCGATCTCGGTCAGCTGCGTGGTGTCGAGCAGTTCGGCAAGCTGGCGGACGAGGTTGACGTCGACCTGCATCGCGCCCTGTTGATTGTTGTCGGTCATGCGACCCAAATTCCCTTAGATTAGGGCGCGCCTCCTGTCAGAAGCGGGCCGCTGCTTCAAGCGCCAGCATATACGACAAGGCACCGAACCCCGCGATACTGCCTTTCGCCGCACGTCCCACATAGGAGACATGGCGAAAATCCTCTCGCCCGTGCGGGTTGGACAGATGGACTTCGATGACGGGCGTGCGAACCGACTTGATGGCGTCGTGGATCGCGATCGACGTGTGGGTGAAACCCCCGGCATTCAGGATCACCGCGCGGGCATCATAGGCCTGCGCCTCGTGCAGCCAGTCGATCAGATGCCCTTCGTGATTGGACTGGCGCAGGTCGATCGACAGGCCCAGTTCGCGGGCGCGATCCTCCAGCCGGCCGGCGATATCGTCGAGCGTGTCGTGGCCGTAGATATCGGGCTCCCGCGTGCCGAGCAGGTTCAGGTTCGGCCCGTTGAGAACATAGACGGTGTCGCTCATCCGCGCGGTCATCGCACTACCGCGCGCGGAGCGCAACGTTGCCCCGACCGAAGCATGCTCCTAGATGGCCTGCATGGCACATCCCGACGGCACCATCACCATCATCGTGAACGGCGAGCACAAGCGCGTTCATGCCGGGCTCAGCGTCGCAGCGCTGGCGGAATCGCTTGGACTCGTCCCCGAGAAGGTGGCGGTCGAGCGCAACCTGGAAGTGGTGTCGCGCTCAACCCTCGCGGAGGTGATCGTGGAGGATGGCGACGAGCTGGAGATCGTCCATTTTGTCGGGGGGGGCGATCATGTCGCCGCGGTGGAGGCGGATACGTGGACGGTGGCGGGCCGCACGTTCCGTTCGCGCCTGATCGTTGGCACCGGCAAATATCGCGATTTCGCGCAGAATGCCGCCGCGGTCGAGGCATCGGGGGCGGAAATCGTCACCGTCGCGGTGCGTCGCGTCAACGTCAGCGATCCCAAGGCGCCGATGCTGACCGACTATATCGATCCGAAGAAGATCACCTATCTGCCCAATACCGCCGGCTGCTTTACAGCCGATGACGCGATCCGCACCCTGCGGCTGGCACGCGAGGCGGGTGGCTGGGATCTGGTGAAGCTGGAGGTGCTCGGCGAGGCGCGGACGCTGTATCCCGACATGCGCGAGACGCTGAAGGCGACCGAGGTGCTGGCGCGCGAAGGCTTCAAGCCGATGGTCTATTGCGTCGACGATCCGATCGCGGCGAAGCAATTGGAGGAGGCCGGGGCGGTCGCGATCATGCCGCTGGGGGCGCCGATCGGCTCCGGACTGGGGATCCAGAACCGCGTGACCATCCGGCTGATCGTCGAAGGCGCTGGCGTGCCCGTGCTGGTCGATGCCGGGGTGGGGTGCGCATCGGATGCCACCGTCGCGATGGAACTGGGCTGTGACGGTATCCTGATGAACACCGCGATTGCGGAGGCGAAGGATCCCGTACTGATGGCGGCGGCGATGAAGGCGGCGGTCGCGGCGGGCCGGATGAGCTATCGCGCCGGCCGGATGGGTCAGCGCCGTTACGCCGATCCGTCGAGCCCGCTGGCGGGGCTGATCTAGGCTACCGGAACGGCGGTCGCACCGTCGCGTGAAGGCCATTAGCGGGCCGTAAATCGCGTTGAGCGGCGCATCGCCACTCGCCTATGCCGCTCGGCGACCGCGATCCTGGAGGTTGCGGGTATCGAGACGGGGGTGGTGATGCGACAGGTTGGGCAATGGGCGACGGGCGCGCGACGTGCCGTTGCTAAGGCATGGGTCGCCTTCTTCCTGCTCGCTGCTGTGGCGCCCGCGGTGCCTGCCGCCACGCCCGAGCCGATCCGCAACGTCGTTCTCGTCCATGGCGCGCTGAGCGACGGGTCGCAGTGGCGGGAGGTGTACGACCGGCTGGTGCGCGACGGCTATCACGTCAGCGTGGTGCAGCATCCCTTGCGCTCGCTGAACGATGATGTCGCGACGACGCGGCGTATCATCGCGCAGCAGGACGGGCCGGTCGTGCTGGTCGGGCACAGCTATGGCGGCGCGGTCATCAGCATGGCGGGGGTCGATCCCAAAGTGAAGGCGCTGGTCTATGTTGCCGCCTTCCAGCCCGATCAGGGGGAGAGCATGACCGCGCTGATGGCCCGCATGCCAGCGCCGCAATGGGAGCTGAAACCGCTCGGCGATGGCCAGGGAATGCTGGATCGTGCCGACTTCGCCAACGTCTATGCGCAGGATCTGCCCGTCGATCGCACCGACTTCCTGGCCGCGTCGCAGGTGCCGATCGCCACGGCGATCTTCACCACGGCCCTGGGCCCGGTCGCATGGCATGACAAACCGAGTTACGGGATCGTCGCGACGCAGGATCATGGGATCAGCCCCGATCTGCAACGCTGGATGTACCGTCGTGCGAAGGCGCATGTGGTCGAGGTGGAATCGAGCCACGCAGTGATGATGTCGCATCCCGAGGTGGTAGTCGCCGAGATCGAACAGGCAGCGACCGGGCGCTGACGCGATCGGTTCCGCTGTGGCCGGTCGTCGGGCGGGGTGCGGCATGTTCATCGCCGGTTTATCGAGGCGCCATCTTCTGCCTTGATTGACCGCGAAATCGCCGCACCTTCGTTACGTGCTGAAATCCTGCTGCATCGCCTGACGGGCCTTTGGGCGCCGCCGCCGAACGCTACCGGCGGCGCGCTCAAGGAGTCTATCATGCGTTTTACCGTTCCCGCCGCCCTGGCCGCCACCGTCGCCACCATGTTCGTCGCGGCCTCGCCTGCCAGCGCGCAGGATGCCGCCGCGTTCGAAGGTCCCCGCGTTGAAGCGAGCGTCGGGCTGGATCAGCTGAAGTTCGATCTTGGCAACCTGGGCGGCACCGGCCGCGCCAAAGCCAGCGACGTTGGCTACAATGTCGCGTTCGGCTTCGATCGCGCGGTGTCGCCGTCGCTGTTGATCGGTGCGGATGCGGGCGTCACGCTGTCGGATATCGGTGCCGATGGCGATGCGCTGCGCAAGCGGCGGCAGATCGAACTGTCGGGCCGGATCGGCACGCCGCTGACCAGCAACACCCTGCTGTACGGCAAGGTCGGCTATGCCAATATGCAGGTCCGCGAACTGAACAACCAGCGTGATCTTGATGGCGTGTTGCTGGGCGCGGGCGTGGAGGTGAAGGTATCGCCGGCCGCCTATCTGAAGAGCGAATATCGCTACGTCGATTATGCCGATGGCTATTCGTCGAACAATATCCTGACGGGCGTCGGGGTGCGCTTCTGATGCCGTGATGCGCTGACGGCGCCAGCGCGGATCGATGCTCGGCCCTTCCTTCCCGTGTGGGGAAGGAAGGGCCGTCGATCGTCCGCTATCGCGCCGTGATCGCGCTGAGCGTCGTGGCGGGGGTGATCTGTTCGACGTCGGTCTTGCAGTGGATCAGGCGCACGCCGCTTTCCGCCATCGCGCGCTCGATCGCGGGGCCGAATTGCGCGGTCGTCTCGACCGTTTCGGCCCAGCCGCCGAACGCACGCGCCAGTGCCGCGAAATCGGGATTGGCCAGCCGCGTGGCGGAAGGACGGCCGGGAAATTCGCGCTCCTGATGCATGCGGATCGTGCCGTAGGTGCCGTTGTCGATCACGATCACCAGCATGTCCGCATTGTGCTGGATCGCGGTCGCCAGTTCCTGTCCGTTCATCAGGAAGTCGCCGTCGCCCGCGATCGCCACGACCGAGCGGCCCGGCCGGCGCAGCGCCGCCGCGACCGCCGCCGGTACACCATAACCCATCGCCCCGGCGGTCGGCGCCAGTTGCGTTCCCGGCCCGGCATAGCGCCAGTAACGGTGCCACCAGCCGGAAAAATTGCCGGCGCCGTTGCAGATGATCGTATCGGCGGGCAGCCGCGCGCGCATCGCCGCGACGCATGGACCCAGATCGAGCGTCACGCCCTCGCGCGGGCGGGCGGTGGTCCATTCCCTGTATGCCGCGTGCGCCTCGGCGGTGTGTGAGTGGACCGGGCCGTCGATCGGCAGCAACGCCTCCGCGAATTCCGCCATCCCGGCACAGATCGCCAGGTCGGTGCGATAGGTGCGGTGCAATTCCTGCGGATCGGGGTGGACGTGCACCAGCCGCTGTCCGGGATGATCGGGCGTCACCAGCGTATAGCCATCGGTGGTCGCCTCGCCGAGCCGCGCCCCGACGACCAGCAGCAGATCCGCCTCGCGCACGCGCGCCAGCACCGCCGGATTGGGGCCGTAGCCAAGGTTGCCGGCATAAGCGGGGCAATCGTTGGGGATCGCATCCTGCCGGCGGAAGGCCGCGACCACAGGCACCCCGGCGTGCGTCGCCCAGACCGCGAAGGCGCCGGCAGCGGTGGCATCCCAACCAGCGCCCCCGATGATCGCGACCGGACGCTCGGCGGTGACGAGCAGGTCGCGCATATGATCGAGCGCATCTTCGTTCACCGCCTGCGCGACGCGCTCGACGCGCGGGCGATCGATCGCCGCCACTTCCTCAAGCAGCATATCCTCGGGCAGCGCGAGCACCACCGGGCCGGGGCGGCCGCTGATCGCGGTGGCATAGGCGCGGGCGACATATTCGGGGATGCGCCGGGGGTCGTCGATCCGCGCCGCCCATTTCGCGATCGGCGCGAACATCGCCTGGAAGTCGATTTCCTGAAACGCCTCGCGATCGCGGGTGCCGCGATCGACGTCGCCGATGAACAGGATCATCGGCTGCGAATCCTGATGGGCGACATGGACGCCGATCGACGCATTGGTGGCGCCGGGGCCACGTGTGACGAAGGCGACGCCGGGGCGCTGCGTCAGCGTGCCATCCGCGCAGGCCATGAAGGTGACGCCGCCCTCCTGCCGGCATGTCACCACGTCGATCGTTGGCGTGTCGTGCAACGCATCGAGCACCGCGAGGAAGCTCTCTCCGGGCACGGTGAAAATCCGGTCACAGCCTTGTGCGACGAGGTTGTCGACCAGGATCCGGCCGCCGGTGCGTTTGCTCTCCATATGCCGGGTGTAGCGGCGCGCATCGCGCTTGCGAAGGGGGCCCGACTGGTCGATCCTGTTTCGAAAGAACATGTTGGCACAGGAGTGGATGATGGCGGAATTGGCATTGGTGGCCGATGGGCTGCGCTTTCCCGAAGGCCCGGTCGCCCTGCCCGACGGCAGCATCGTGCTGGTCGAGATCGAGCCCGGGCGAATCACGCGCATCCACCCCGACGGCCGCCGTCAGCTGGTGGCGGAGCCGGGCGGCGGCCCCAACGGGCTGGCGATGGGCCCCGACGGGAAACTGTATTGCTGCAACAATGGCGGGTTCGACTGGCTGGAGAGCAACGGGCTGCTGGCCCCGCACGGGATCGCCGCCGATTACAGCGGCGGCCGGATCGAGCGCATCGATCTTGATACCGGCGCGGTCGAGGTGCTGTACCGGTCCGGGGATCATGGGGTCACGCTGCGCGGCCCCAACGATATCGTCTTCGATGCGCACGGCGGCTTCTGGTTCACCGATCATGGCAAGATCGATTATGCCGCGCGCTGCCACGATATCGTCGGCATCTTCTACGCCAAAACGGACGGCAGTTTCATCGAGGAAGTGATCTTCCCGTCGAACAATCCCAATGGCATCGGCCTGTCGCCCGACGGCAGCGTGCTTTATGCTGCGGAAACCTACACCTGCCGGCTGATGCGCTTCAACATCACCGCCCCTGGCAAGGTCGCCGGGGATGCGGGACCGGGCGGTCCGGGCATTCCGCTGTACCGCCCGGCGGGCTACAAATTCTTCGACTCGCTGGGGATGGAGGCGAACGGCAACATCTGCGTCGCGACGATCGGGGAGAGCGGGATCAGCGTCATTGCGCCGACGGGCGAACTGGTCGAGTTCGTGGCGACGCCGGATATCTTCACCACCAACATCTGCTTCGGCGGGGAGGATATGCGCGATGCGTACATCACCTTGTCCGGCACGGGCAAACTGGTGAAGACGCGCTGGGCGCGGCCGGGGTTGAGGCTGCGATACTGACGTTCGGGACGAGGCGACAAGGAACCTTCATGCGCGATACCGTGATCTTCGACTTTGGTGGCGTCATCACCTCGTCTCCCTTTGAGGCGTTCAACCGCATGGAGCGTGAGCGCGGCCTGCCGCATGACCTGATCCGTCGCATCAACGCGACCGATCCCGATACCAACGCCTGGGCGCGGTTCGAACGCGCCGAGATCGGTGCGGCCGGCTTCGACGAGGATTTCGCCGCAGAGGCGCGCGCGCTGGGGCATGAGTTGCGCGGCGAGGATGTGCTGGCGCTACTGTCGGGGGATATCCGCCCGCGCATGGTGCACGCGCTCGACTGGCTGAAGCGCGAGGGATATCACATCGGCTGCATCACCAACAATGTGCCCGCGGGCGAGGGCGCGGGCATGTCGCGCACCGCCGACAAGGCACGGGCGGTGGCTGAGGTGCTGGCGCGTTTCGACCATGTCATCGAATCGAGCAAGGTCGGCATCCGCAAGCCCGATCCGCGCATCTATGCGATGATGTGCGAGACGCTGAACAAGCGACCGGATCAATGCGTGTATCTCGACGATCTGGGCATCAACTGCAAACCCGCCGCGGCGATGGGAATGATCGCGATCAAGGTGAACGGTGAGGGGCAGGCGCTCGACGATCTGTGTGCCGCGCTGGAGATCGAACCGGGGCATTTCTGATCAATCCTCCGTGGGCGAGGCTGGGGGGAGGATGGTCGACCGCGCTTGCCGCCGCCGCTTCGCGAGGATAGTCCTCGCCGCGATCAACGGAGAATGGTGCGGATGAACAAGCTTTACCCGGATGCGGCGGCGGCGCTGGACGGTTTGCTTCACGACGGCATGACGATCTGCGCCGGTGGGTTTGGTCTGTGCGGCATTCCCGAGCGGCTGATCGATGCGATCCAGGCGGCCGGGACGAAGGAGTTGACGATCGCCAGCAACAATGCGGGGATCGATAACGAGGGGCTCGGCAAGCTGCTGCGCTCGCGCCAGGTCAAGAAGATGATCTCGTCCTACGTCGGTGAGAACAAGGAGTTCGAGCGCCAGTATCTGTCGGGCGAGCTGGAGGTCGAATTCAGTCCGCAGGGCACGCTCGCCGAGCGGTGCCGCGCGGGCGGGGCGGGCATCCCCGGCTTCTACACCCGGACGGGGGTCGGCACGCAGGTCGCCGAGGGCAAGGAAGTGAAGGTCTTCGATGGCGAGGAATATATCCTCGAGCGCGGCATTCGCGCCGACCTGTCGATCATCAAGGGTTGGAAGGCGGACGAGAGCGGCAACCTGATCTTCCGCAAGACCGCGCGCAACTTCAACCAGCCGATGGCAACCGCGGGGCGGATCTGCGTCGCCGAGGTCGAGGAAGTGGTGCCGGTCGGCAGCCTTGACCCGGATGGCATCCACCTGCCCGGCATCTATGTGAAGCGGATGATCGTCGGGAGCCCCTATGACAAGAAGATCGAGTTCCGCACCGTGCGGCAGCGGGAGAACGTATGATGACCGCTGATATCAAGGGCTGGGATCGCAACCAGATGGCTGCGCGCGCCGCGAAGGAACTGCGCGACGGATATTATGTGAATCTGGGCATCGGCATCCCGACGCTGGTGGCGAACAACATCCCCGAGGGCATGACCGTGACGCTGCAGAGCGAGAACGGCATGCTCGGCATCGGCCCCTTTCCCTTCGAGGGTGAGGAGGACGCCGACCTGATCAACGCGGGCAAGCAGACGATCAGCGAACTGCCGCAGAGCGCCTATTTCGGCAGCGAGCAGAGCTTCGCGATGATCCGCGGCGGGCATATCGACCTGACCGTGCTGGGCGCGATGGAGGTGGCGGAGAACGGTGACATCGCCAACTGGATGATCCCCGGCAAAATGATCAAGGGGATGGGCGGCGCGATGGACCTGGTCGCGGGGGTCAAGAAGATCATCGTCGTGATGGAGCATACCAGCAAGAACGGCGATCCGAAGTTCCTCAAATCCTGTTCGCTGCCGCTGACCGGCAAGAACGTCGTCGACATGATCGTGACCGATCTGGCGGTGTTCCAGCGCCCCGATCATGACTCGCCCTTCCGCCTTATCGAGCTGGCGCCCGGCGTCACCGCCGAGGAAGTGCGGGCGAAAACGACCGCGGACTACGAAAGCTGACGCCGCATGGCCTATACGCTGATCACCGCGAACCGGAATTACTCGAGCTGGTCGTTGCGGCCGTGGCTGCTGATGCGCGCGCTGGGGATCGCCTTCGACGATCGGGTCGAGCCGTTCCTGTCGCTCGACAATCATGAACGCTTCCGCGCCTTTTCCCCCACCGGCCAGGTGCCGGTGCTGATCGATGGCGAGCGGACGGTGTGGGACTCGCTGGGGATCGCGCTCTATCTCGCGGAACGGCACGGCGGGGTCTGGCCCGATCAGGCGGAGGCGCGGGCCTGGGCGATGTGCGCGGTGACCGAGATGCACGGCGGCTTCGGTGCTTTGCGGCGTGAGCGTACGATGACGGTGGGGCAACGCATCCGCGCCCATCCCGCCACCCCCGCGCTGGAACGCGATGTGGCACGGCTGGTCCAGCTATGGGGCGAGGGGCTTTCGCGGTTCGGCGGCCCGTGGCTGGCGGGAGAGCGTTTCGGGGCGGTCGACGCCTTTTTCGCGCCCGTGGCGTTTCGGGTCAG
>Ga0233425_10000276_pt1 | contig 135858 bp, 143 predicted proteins | sample Watercolumn_Towu_2_FD_181712 | JGI IMG/M metagenome (GOLD analysis project Ga0233425, IMG submission 181712) | Freshwater microbial communities from Lake Towuti, South Sulawesi, Indonesia - Watercolumn_Towuti2014_140_MG | ecosystem: Environmental > Aquatic > Freshwater > Lake | place...
GAACAACGGCGCCGGGGGCGACGCGCCCCGGGGTGCGACGCTCGAAGGCTCCGCCACAGAGGGAGCTTCGCTCCCTCTTGTCTCCGCACTCGCTCTGCACCCCGGGGCGCGTCGCCCCCGGCGCCGTTGTTCCGCGGCCTGCTAGGCGACGGGCTCCGGCGCGCGCGGGGTCGCGGCCCACTGCGCGGGGTCGTGGCCATAGAACATGGTGGCGCCGCCCTGGTCGCGGAGCTTCTTGAGCGTCGCGAGCGAGTCGCGCATCACCGACGGATTCCACAGCACGTTCGGCAGCACGTCGCGGTCCATGTTCTCGCGCGTGTAGCACGCGTCGGCCGCCACGACGAGCTGCGCACTCTTCCCCGCGCGCACGACCAGCGACTGGTGGCCCGGCGTGTGGCCGTACGTCGGAATGAGCACCGCCGAGCCGTCGCCGAACACGTCGTGCTCGCCGTCGATCATCCGGTAGTCGAGCGCGTGATCGAAGTCGATCGGGCTCGGGCTGTAGCCGGGGACGAATCCCGGGCGGCGCGCCGCCTCGAGCTCCGGCCGCTGCACGAGGAACGTCGCGCGCGGGAAGAACTCGTTGCCCCCGCAGTGGTCGAAGTGGAGGTGCGAGTTCACGACGTACGTCACGTCGTCCGGTTTCAGCCCCAGGCGCGCGAGCTGGGGAACCACGTCTTCGCCTTCCTGCGACCGGACGCCGAGCCGCTTCACGCGCTCGGCGCCGAGCCGGCCCACCGGATCGATGCGCGCCTGGCAGTGCACGCCGGTGTCGAACAGCAGCTTCCCGCGCGGATGGTCGACGAGGAAGCTCAGCACCGGCACGGTCCATCGTTGCCCCGGTGTCAGATCGGACACCATGCTGGCGCGATCGATGTCGATCTGGCCGGTGCAGAGCGCGAAGACGCGAATCATTCCTAGACTCCCGCGAAGACCTCGGCCCACTCCTCGAGCATTCGCGGATGCCCGTGACGGATGTGGATCGAGAAGTGGTTGTAGCCGGCCGCGCGCAGCTCGCGGATCCGGTCCTGCAGCTCGGGCTTCGTGCCGCTGAACGTCAGCGTGCGGATCAGGTCGGCGGTGCACACCTCGTGCTCTTCCGGGCGCAGCACCATCAGGTGTCCGCGGTGGTTGGCGAGATACCGCGCGTCGCCCGGCTCGTACTTCCGGTAGATCTCGCGATAGCGCTCGAGCAGCGGCGTGAGGTGCGGCGGCACCGAGCGGCCCATGTTGCCGAACTGCTCGACCTCGACGAGGTTGTGCAGCGCGATCGTCGCGTGCGGCCCGGCCTGCGCCTTCACGCGCGCGCTGTCGAAGGCCTCGCCGTCGCCGACGACGCTGCCGCCGGTGAACACCGTCGCGACGCGTGCGGCCGGCTCGATGCCCGCCGCGCGCCACGCGCCCTGCATCTCGGCGAGCGTCGCCTTCGCGTGTCCGAGGTTGCCGGTGGCGTTGATCCAGTGGGCACCGAGCTCCGCGGTGAGCGCGCGGGCGCGCGGGCCGAGCGCGGAGACGTGCAGCGGCATCGGGTCCTTCATGTTGACGACGCCGAGCTCGGGGCTGAGGAAGCGGATCTTCCGGCGCTTGCCCTCGAACGTCCACTCGAGCATCTCGCCCGCGAGCAGGCCCTGCACGATCCGGATGTACTCCTTCATCTCGCCGAGCTTCACCGGCCCGAGGCCCATCGTCCGCCGCGCGGTGAAGCCGGTGGAGATGCCGAAATCGATGCGGCCGGGCGCGAGCGCGTTGAGCGACGCGAGCGCGCTCGCCGCGACAGGCGCGATCCGGTTCGAGGGAATCAGCACGCCGGTGGCGAGCCGGATCTTCGAGGTCTGCACGGCCGCCGCGCCCATCGCGACGAACACGTCGGCGTTGAGGAGCTGCGTGTCGTAGAACCACGCGCGCGCGTAGCCGAGCTCCTCCGCGCGCCTGACGACCCTCCACGAATCCGCCGCCGTCGCGAGGTTGATGCCGAAGTCCATGCTGGCGGCATCGTATCCCGGATCGGGCGTCACATTCCCGCGCCGTTCACACCGCGGATCTCGCCCAGCCCCGTGAATCGCAAGGACACCCGGCCCGGCGGAAGAAATGCACCAGGCCGCGCTCGAGGTGGAACGCCCGGGAGGTCGCGTGAAAATCCCTGAGCACGTCGTGATCGGCGGACAGCTCTTCTCGAAGAGCTTCCGCGGCCTCATGACCTACAAGATGGAGATGATGGGGATCGAAGGGCTCGCGACGGCGCTCGTGGTGCTCGCGCTGCCCTTCGCCGTGCTCGTCCTGCTCCTGAAGCTCCTGCCGACGCGGCCCGTCGTCGACGGCTACTGAGCCTTCGCCCCGATCGACGGCCGCACGAGCACGCTCCGCGCGATGACGGGGATGTGGAAGGACTCGCTCAGGATCCGGGTCGCGTCGTCGGACGCGAGGAACTCGGTGAAGTCCCGCGCGAGCCCGCGGAGCGGATCCATGTGCACGAGGCCGAGCGAGATGAAGACCGGATAGTCGCTCGCGAGCGCGAGCCGGCCGTCCAGGGCCAGGACCCGGAACCCGTGCTGGCGCGCCTCGCTGAGCGGCATGAAGCCGATCGCCCCGGGAACGTCGCGGATGCTCGCGACGGCGTCGGCGTTGCGGAGGTTCTGGCGCGCGTTCGCCGTCACTGTGAGCGCCTTGAAGCACGGCAAGGCCTGGCGGATCGCGAGCATGTTCGAGCCTTCCGGCCGGGCCTGGACGGCGATGGTCTGATCGTGGCCGCCGACCGCCTTCCAGCTGGTCAGCGCGCCGGAAAAGATCCCGCAGATCTGCTCGCTGCGGATGCCGTCGAGCGGAACGTCCTTGTGGACGACGAACACCACCGGCACGCGGGCGAACTCGCGGTAGTACATGGGACCGAACTTCGCGAGGTCGACCTCGCGCGGGCGAACGGCGGTGCGGCCGAGCTCGGTCGTGCGGGTCCCGGCGGACTCGAGGCCTCCGAGCGTGCCTTCCTTGGTCGCGAACGACCCGGTGGAATCCGGGATCACGATGGTCTTGCCCGCATGCCGCGCTTCGTACGACTTGGCGAGCAGGCGCAGCACATCCTGGCTGTCACCGGTGCCCGGAATCACGAGCTGACCGGACCCGGCCGTCGTCAGGCCGTGGGCACTGCATCCAGCGAGCACCACCAACGCGCCGACCACGAGGCACGACCGCCACCGATTCATCTGCCCCTCCCGCTCGAAGATTCCGACACCCTCGTTTCGTCTATCGGACGGACGAGGGCTCGACATAAGCGGCGAGGCCCTACCGGCTCGTGCCTCCCACCGCGGCGCGCGCGCGGTACGTGTTCAGGTTCCCGCCCGATTTCAGCTTCCCGGGCAGCGGATGGCCGACGACCTTCTCCGCGAGCTGGCCGGCGGCGATCATCGCGTCGAGGTCGATGCCGGTCTCGACGCCCATCTCCTGGCACAGGAAGACCAGATCCTCTGTCGTCACGTTGCCCGCGGCGCCCTTGTGCGCGGCGAACGGACAGCCGCCCATGCCGGCGACGGCGCTGTCGTAGCAGTCGATGCCCATCTCGAGCGCGGCGACGACGTTCGCGATCGCGAGCGCGCGCGTGTCGTGCAGGTGGAGCTTGATCGGCGTCGACGGCCACCGCTCGCGCACGGTGCCGACGAGCCGCTTGATCTGGTACGGGTTCGCCCAGCCCATCGTGTCGGCGAGCCCGATGCCGCCGAGCCGCGAGCCCGAGGCGTTCGCCCTCTGCTCGACCTTCTGCAGCACCGTGACGACCTGCTTGGGATCGACGTCCCCTTCGTAGTTGCAGCCGAACGCCGCCATCACGCCGACGTCGAGCCAGTCCATGCCGAGCTTCTGGTAGCGCCCCGCCCAGCCCGGCAGCTCCTCGAGGCGCTCGTCGACGGTGCGATTGGTGTTCTTCTTCATGAACGTGTCGCTGCCCGCCACGCTGAACATCGGGCGGAGCTGGAGCACGTCGCGGAACTTCGAGGCGCGCTCGAGGCCGGCCTCGTTCAGCCAGATCGCCTCGTACGCGACGCCGGGCGCGCGCGTGATGCCCGCGATCATCTGCTCGGCGTCCGCCATCTGCGGCACCCACTTCGGGCTGACGAACGACGTGAACTCGATCGTCCCGACACCCGTCGCCGAGAGCGCGTCCACGAGCGAGATCTTGTCGGCGAGGCTGATCGCGCCTTTCTCGAACTGGAAGCCTTCGCGCGGCCCGACTTCCTTGATCCTGACGGACTTCGGCAGGTCGCTCATGCGATCACCCTCCGCGACGCGAGCGCGTCGACCTCGTCGTTCGTGAGTCCGAATTCCCGCAGCACTTCGCGCGTGTGCTCGCCCAGCTTCGGCGCCGGACGGCGCAGGCCCAGCTCGAACGCCGTGCTCCGCACCGGCAGCTTCGGCAGCTTCGCGTTGCCGCGTCCGGGCAGCGGCGTGTCGACGAACTGATGCGACTCGTTCAGGTGCGGATCGTCCACGAGCTGATCCGGGCGGCGCAGTGGCGCGAAGGGCACGCGCGCGCGCTCGAGCCGCTCGGCCAGCTCGGCGCTCGAGTAGCGCTTCATCTCGTCGCCGATCCGCGCGGGCAGCCATCCCCGCGCGGCGACGCGCTTCGAGTTGTCGGTGAGGCGCTCGTCCGCGAGCAGGTCGTTCAGCGCGAACTCCTTGCAGAAGCGCTCCCAGTGCGCGTTCGAGGTGATGCCGATGAAGACCTGCTCGCCGTCGGCGGCCTCGAAGAGCTGGTAGATGCCCCAGCCCATGCGGGTCCCCTGGCGGATCTCCGGCATCGGCACCGACGGCTCGCCGGTCGCCGCGAAGTTGGCGAGCCACTGCCCGACCCAGAAGACCGTCGTCTCGTAGAGGCCGGACGTGATCTTCTGTCCGCGTCCCGTTTGCGCGCGCTGCTGCAGCGCCGCGAGCACGGCGATGACGCCGTAGGCGGCGGCGCCGACGTCGACGATCGACGCGCCCGCCCGCATCGGCTGTCCCTTCGGGCCCGTCATGAACGCGAGCCCGGCGGACATCTGCGCGAGCTCGTCGAGGAACGGACGCGCTTCGTACGGACCCGGCAGAAAGCCCTTGAGCGCGAGATAGATGATGCGCGGGTTCGTCTTCGCGAGCACGTCGTAGCCGAGACCGAGCCCTTCGACGGCGCCGTACGCGAAGTTGTCGATCAGGATGTCGGACGCCGCGATGAGCCGGAGAAAGAGCTCGCGCCCTTCGCTCGAGCCCTTCAGGTCGATCGCGATGCTGCGCTTGTTCCGATTGAGGAAGTGGAAGTTCGCGCCGTTGCCGGCGGGCATCCCGCGCGACTGATCGCCTTCGCCCGGCTTCTCGACTTTGACGACGTCGGCGCCGAGATCCGCGAGCAGCAGGCCGGCCGACGGCCCCGCGATGATGTGACCGAGCTCGAGCACGCGAATGCCGTCCAGGGGAAGCATGCCGGCATAGCTTACTCTGAGGCGTGACCTCTCGCTCCCGAGGCGTCCTCCTCGTGGCGGGCGCCTCCCTCTGCTGGAGCAGCGGTGCCCTCATCGCGCGTCTCGTCGCCACCGATCCGTGGACCACGACGCTGTGGCGATCCGTCTTCTCGGCGGCGTTTCTCGTCACGGTGGTCGCGCTCGTCGAGCGTCGCGGCCCGATCGCGCAGTGGCGCGCGATCGGCGGGCCGGGCCTCGCCATCGCCGCGTGCATGGCGGCCGCGTCCACGTGCTTCATCCTCTCGCTCTCGCGCACGTCCGTCGCGAACACGCTGATCCTGATGAGCGTAGGCCCGTGGGCGGCCGGGTTGCTCGGCTGGCTTCTGCTCGGCGAGCGCGTGCGGCCGCGCACGTGGCTCACGATGGGCCTCGCGGTGGCCGGCGTCGTCGTGATGGTGTCGGGCTCGCGCGCGCCGGGCCGCCTCGTCGGCGACGCGCTCGCGATCGCGATGGCGTGCGTGTTCGCGCTGGCGACCGTGCTCGTGCGCCGGCATCCGCACATCCAGATGACGCCGGCGGCAGGACTCTCGGCCGTGGTCGCGGCGCTCGTCGCGCTCACGATGGCGACGCCGCTCGCCGTCTCTCCGCGCGACCTCGCGCTGCTCGCGCTGTTCGGAATGGCTCAGTTCGGCGTCGGCTTCCTGCTGTTCATGGCGGGCGCGCGCCTGCTGCCGGCCGCGGAGACGTCGCTCATCGGCATGCTGGAGATGGTGCTCGGCCCGTTGTGGGTGTGGCTCGCGCTGGGCGAATCCGTCGGCGTCCGCTCACTGGTGGGCGGCGGCGTCATCGTCGCGGCGCTCGCCGCCCACACCGTGCGGGATCTGCTCAGGCGTACACGTCCTGCGTGACCTGGTCGGGAGACGGGTACGGCGCGGCGAGCGCGTACTCCACCGCCTTGTCGATCTCCGACTTCACGTCCTTCAGGATCCGGTCGAACGTGTCGCCGTCGACGAGCTTCTGCTGCTGCAGCCGCACGGCGAGCGTCTGCAGCGGATCGTGCTTCGTCATCCACTCGCGCTCTTCCTCGCGCGTGCGGTACTCGCGGTTCACGTCGCCGACGTGGTGGCCGTAGTAGCGATAGGTCTTCGCCTCGAGGAACGCGGGGCCCTCGCCGCGGCGCGCCCGCTCCACCAGCCGCTTCATCGTCGTCAGCACCGCCTGCACGTCCTGGCCGTCGACGCTCTCCGCGTGAACGCCGAGCGCGCGCGGCCGCGAGAGGATCTCGCCCGCGATCGTCTCGGTGCCCGGCGTGTACTCGCCGTAGAGATTGTTCTCGCAGACGTAGATCACGGGAAGCTGCCACAGCGACGCCATGTTCATCGACTCGTAGAGCAGGCCCTGACCGAGCGCGCCGTCTCCGAAGAAGCACACCGCCACCTGATCGGTGCCGCGCATCTTCGCGGAGAGCGCCGCGCCCGTCGCGATGCCTGCGGAGCCGCCGACGATCGCGTTCGCGCCGAGATTGCCCGTGTCCTGATCGGCGATGTGCATCGAGCCGCCCTTGCCGCGGCAATAGCCGGCTTCCTTGCCGAGCAGCTCGGCGAACATGCGGTCCACGCGCGCGCCCTTCGCGAGGCAGTGGCCGTGACCGCGATGCGTGCTCGTGATGAAGTCGTCCTTGCGCAGCGCTTCGCACACGCCGACGGCGACCGCTTCCTCGCCGACGTAGAGATGCGCCAGGCCGGGCATCTTCGCGCCCTTGTAGAGCTCGTTCACCTGCTCCTCGAAGGCGCGGATCTTCGCCATTTGCCGGTACATGTGAAGGTGCTGCTCCAGCTCCATCCGCGGCTCGATCGTCGGGGTCGCCATGCGTTTCCTCTCCCTACGTCCAGTCTCAGCGGGAAGCTACATCGTGCCGCCACCGCCGCGCAAACGCTGCCGTCCCGCGCGGCGTCGTTCGCATATTTGCGAAAGGTGCTCGGCGGCCAGGGCATTCGAACCTATCGACGTGGGAAAAAATTTGTACCAACGACATATGGTTGCTATTGTGCCACGCGCCACCACATGTCGAGTGACTCCTGGATCGTGGATGTTGTCGACCCTGAGAATCCTGGAGCCTATCTCATCGTCGTCGATCCCACCCAAGAGTCCCTCTACCTCCTGCTTCAGGCGCAGTTCGAGGGTGACCCGCGCACGCGCGTGATCCTCGACCGGCGCCGGCGCGCTCGGGCCGCGGACGGTTCTGCCGCTCCGCACGGGATCGAGCGCCGCGTATCCGCGCCCACCCCATTCCTCTCGTTCGGCGCCACGGTAATCCGGCTGACCGGTGGTGCGCCGGCGAAGGGGACGACCGCTCACGAACCAGCCGGCAGGAGGCGTCCGCCCGCGATGGAAGGCATCGAGGATCGGCAGCGTGTCGATCGGTGGCTCGAGGAGAGCCAGTACCTCATCGGCCGGATGATTCCGGCCTATCTCGACGATCGTGACCGGCTGCGTGCCCGGATCGAGACCGTCGAGGAAGACAACACGCGGCTTCGCGCGGAGCTGGCAGACGCGCGCCGCGAGATCGCGCAGCTCTGCGGCGAGATCGATTTTCATCGCGGCGAGCGCAGCCGCGTCGCCGAGAACTTCCGCGGGATCATGGAGCACCTGACGGCGCTCCAGGGCCCGGTCAACGACATCGCGTCCCGCCTGGACGCGCAGCCCACTGGCGCCGAAATCCGCATGTAGTCCCGGCTACGCCGGGAAGGAAGCGCGCGGATCCTTCCCGGCGTAGTCTATCGGCGGTCGAATCCAACGCTGGAGGCCGCCGCATGATCGTTCCGCTCACCCTCGGAGACTTCCTCGACCGCGCCGAGCTCGTGTACGGCGAGCGCGAAGCCGTCGCGGACGAACCGGCCCCGCCCGGCGGAAGCCTGGGCCGCCGCACCTACGCGCAGTTCGCTGCCATGGCGCGCAGTCAGGCCGCCGCGCTCGACGACCTCGGCGTGGAGCGGAACGCGCGCGTGGCGATCGTGTCGCCGAACGCGGCGCGATTCCTCGTGAGCCTCTTCGGGGTCAGCGTCTTCGGCCGCATCCTGGTCCCGGTGAACTTCCGCCTCAACGCCGACGAGGTGCAGTACATCATCGAGCACTCGGGCGCGTCGGTCCTGCTCGTCGACCCCGAGCTGGATCCATCGCTCCGCCACATCCCGGTGAAGCACCGCATCGTGCTCGGCGCGGCGACGGATTCCGAGCTCTTCCTCCGCGAGGACGCGGCGCCGAAGTTCACGGTCACCGACGAGAACGCGACGGTGTCGATCAACTACACGTCGGGCACGACGGCGCGGCCGAAGGGCGTGCAGCTCACGCACCGCAGCTTCTGGCTCAACGCGGTGACCTTCGGCTGGCATCTCGGGCTCTCGGAGCGCGACGTCTACCTCCACACGCTGCCGACCTTCCACTGCAACGGCTGGGGCATGCCGTACGCGCTCACGGCGATGGGCGTGCGCCAGGTGATCATCCGCAAAATCGACGGCGAGGAGATCCTCAAGCGCGTCGAGGCGGAGGGCGTGACGCTCTTCAACTGCGCGCCGGCGGTGATCGCGGCGGTGCTGGACGCGGCGGCGGCGCGGCGCCAGAAAGGCGCGTCCGTGCCGGGGCGTGGGCGCGTGCGTGTCGTGATCGCGGGGGCGCCGCCGCCGTCGAAGACCATCGAGCGCATCGAGACCGAGCTCGGCTGGGAGTTCATCCAGATCTACGGCCTCACCGAGACGTCGCCGCTGCTCACGATCAACCGCGCGCCGGCGGAGTGGGACGGCGTCGACCCCGCCGAGCGCTCGCGCCGGCTCTCGCGCGCCGGCGTCCCCGCCGTCGGTGTGCGCATGCGCGTCGACCAGGAGGGCGAGGTCCTGGCGCGCTCGAACCACGTCTTCGAGGGCTACTGGAACCAGCCCGCGGAAACCGAGAAGGCGATCGTCGACGGGTGGTTCCACACCGGCGACGGCGGCTACGGCGAAGGCCCGTTCATCGCGATCAGCGACCGCAAGAAGGACGTGATCATCACGGGCGGCGAGAACGTCTCGTCGATCGAGGTCGAGGACTGCCTCTTCCAGCACCCGGCGGTGGCGGAAGCGTGCGTGATCGGCGTGCCGGACGAGAAGTGGGGCGAGACCATCAAGGCGCTCGTCGTGCTGCGGCCCGGCGCCACGGTGACGGACGCCGATCTGATCGCGCACTGCCGGAGCAAGATGGCGCACTACAAGTGTCCGACGTCGGTCGAGCTGCGCGACGCGCTCACGCGCACGGCGACGGGCAAGCTTCAGAAGTTCAAGCTGCGCGAGCCGTACTGGGCTGGCCGCGCGCGCAAGGTGAACTGACTACTTCGGGACCAGGCTCCGGAACTTCGGCATGACCTCGCGGGCGAGCAGCTCCATCGAGTGGCGCCACGCCTGCGGGTTCTCGGAGTAGTCGAAGCAGAACAGCAGCAGCGTGCCGAAGCCGCCGACCTGCTCGTAGATCTCGTTGAGCCGTTCGGCCACGGTCGTCGGTGACCCGACGAGCCAGTTGTGGCGCGCGCAGTATTCCGGCGTGACGTCGGAATCCGGCACGCCCGGGTCGTGCTTCAGGTACTCGGTGAACTGGAAGGACGAGAGCAGCGGCAGGAAGTACTCGCGCATCATCCGCCCCATCATCCCGCCGGCGGAGAGCCGCATCGCTTCCGCGTCGGTGTCGGCGACGAAGACTTCGCGCACCATGCGCCAGTCCGCGCGCTTCGGCGTGCGGCCGCTCTTCGCGGCTCCCTGCTCCACCGACTCCCAGTGGCTCGCGACGTACGCCGGATTGAGGTTGAGGCTCATCGGCCAGAAGCCACGCTCGCCGGCGAGCTTGAGCGTGTCCGAGCCCTTGCTCACGCCCGCGACGCCGATGGGCGGATGCGGCTTCTGGAACGGCGCGATGTGCGGCTTCAGCGTGCCGAGCAGCGTGCCGGTCTTCGTGACGTGCCAGTACTTGCCCTTGTGATCGAACTCCGGCTCGTCGCCCCAGAGGCGAAGGACGATGTCGAGCGCCTCGCGCGTCATCTCGCGATGCTGCCCGGACATGCCGTCGACGTTGAACATCGCCCAGTCGCTCGGCAGCCCGCTCGCGGCGACGCCGAAGTTCAGCCGGCCCTGCGCGAGGTGATCCAGCATCGCCACGCGGTTCGCGAGCTCCGCCGGGTGGTGATACGGCATGAGGAACCCGCCGGGTCCGATGCGCATGCGCTCGGTCTGCAGCAGCGCCTGCGCGACGAGAAGATCCGGGGCCGGATGCGGCTCCCACGGCGCGGTGTGATGCTCGCCGATCCAGGCTTCGCTGAAGCCCAGCTCGTCGGCCCATTTCAGCTGCTGCAGGTCCCAGCGATGGCCGTCGTAGAGGCCGCGCTCCGGCGGATGCGACGGCATCGTGAAGAGTCCGTAGTCCATGGCGAGCCTCCGGGATGGACGAAGTAGGCGAGCGAATGCTACTACCAAGCGATGGCCCCTGCCAGCGAACCTCTGATCGACGCGATCCGCGGGCTGGCCGGTCCGCTCCTCGACGCGCTCGAGCGGATCGGCTGGGCGCAGCGTCACCTTTTTCCGCCACTGGCCGCCAGGCTCGCGGAGCAGCTCGCGCCGGCGGGCGCCGCCGTCGCGCCGCCGCTGCGGGCGCTCGAGGCCGCCGAGTGGCCGGACGACATGCGCTTCATGCGCGACCGGCTCCTCGACACCGGCCGCCAGACCGTCGAGCTCGTCGACGCGTTCGTCGAAGCCGCCAGCACGCCCGAGGATCCGATCGGCCTCTTCCGCGCGCTGCGACGGTTCGCGCGCGTGCAGGAGACGCTCTATCCGCTCGCGCCGGTGTTCGACGTGGTGAGCCGCTGGTTCCTCGAGCCCGGGCATCGCGCGGACGACGCGCTCGTCGCCCGGCTGCGCGCCGGCGCGCTGCGCGACGACGGCGTGCGCGCCGGCGTGCTGCACGCGGACAACGAGCGCGAGGCGCGCGGCGGCTTCTCGGTCTACGTCCCCGAGTCGTGGGACGGCCGCACCGCGATGCCGCTCGTCGTCGCGCTGCACGGCGGCTCCGGGCACGGCCGCGATTTCCTGTGGAGCTGGCTGCGCGACGCCCGGGCGCGCGGCGTGCTCGTGCTCTCACCCACCGCGCGTCAGCGCACGTGGTCGATCATGGGCGAGGACGTCGACGCCGAGCCGCTGCACCAGATGGTCGAGTCGGTCGCCGCGCGCTATGCCGTGGATCGGACACGGGTGCTGCTCACGGGGATGTCGGACGGCGCGACGTACGCGCTGCTCTGCGGTCTCCGCGAGGGCGCGCCGTACACGCATCTGGCCCCCGCGTGCGGCGTGCTCCACCCGATGCTGCTCGCGTCGGGCGATCTCGCGCGCGCGAAGGACCGTCCGGTCTACCTCATCCACGGCGCGCTGGACTGGATGTTCCCCGTCGCGACCGCGCAGCTCGCGCGCCAGGCGCTCACGGTCGCGGGCGCGCGGCTCGTCTACCGTGAGATCGAGGATCTCTCGCACACGTACCCCCGCGACGAAAACCCGCGCATTCTCGACTGGCTGCTCGCCTGAGCCTGTCGCCTTTTCCGCCGTCGTATGCTGGCAGCAAGGAGATCGTCCCCACATGACGGAGTGCAAGCACGGCCTGAAGTCCGGGTGTTCCTACTGTCACGCGCCGCGATCGGGCCCGGGCCGGCCGCCGGCGCCGGCGACGCCACGCAAGCGCGGCTCGAGCTCCAGCCTGTCCGAGAAGATGAACGACCGGATGACGGCGCTGAAGAAGCGGCTGAAAGAGATCCGCGGCGGCTGAGCCTTACGGCTTCAGGATCACCCGCGTCGCGGCCGTGCCGCCACCCTTCCCCTGCCACTCCGCGAACTCGAACGCCTTGTTGACGTCCGCCAGCGGGAAGCTGTGCGAGACGACCTTCGAGAGCGGGTAGCGGTCCTTCGTCCGTACGAGGAAGTCGAGCGCGGCCGGCATGATCCACGGGTTGTAGTGCATGAGCCCGCGCCACTGGATCTGCTGCGTGATGACCTTCGTCGCCGGGAACGACACCGGGTGGGGGACGATGTTGCCGATGTCGACGAACTTGCCGTTGAACCGCACCATGTCGAGCCCTTCGACCGTCGCCGCCGCGATGCCGACGACCTCGACGACGATGTCCGCGCCCCGCCCATCGGTGAGGTCCTTCACGCGCTGCACGCGCTCGGCGGGCGTCTTCAGCTCGTTGATGTCGATGACGTCGGTCGCGCCGCACTTCTTCGCCATCTCGAGCCGGTGCGGCTGGCCGTCGATCGCAATGACCCTGGACGCGCCTTTCTCCGCCGCGACCGCCGCCGCGTAGACGCCGAGGCCGCCCGCGCCCTGGATCACCACGACGTCGCCGAATTTCATCTCCGCGTACTCGATGCCGTGGAGCACCTGGCAGAGCGCGCAGTTCACCGGCGGAATCGCCTCGTCGGGAAGGACGTCCGGCACCTTGAACACGTAGTGGCCCGGCGGCAGGAAGTAGTACTCCGCGTAGCCGCCGTCACAGTACGGATACTCGTTGACCGTGAACTGCTGGCTCCGACGCGTGCGATGCGGACAGGCGTGATGCTCGCCGCGCACGCACCAGTAGCACCGGTTGCACGGGTTGAAGAACGGAAACGCGACGCGGTCGCCTTCCTTGAGCGGCCGGCGGAGCGAGTCGGTCGCCACACCCTTGCCGAGGCTGTGCACGACGCCGGTGAACTCGTGCCCGGGCACCTTGCGAATGTCCGGACCGGAGTAGTTGTTGTCGTTGCGCCAGTAGTGGAGGTCGGAGCCGCAGATGGCCGCCGCGGTGTTCTTGATCAGGATGCCGCCGGGCTCGACTTCGGGCGTGGGCAGGGTTTCGAGCGCGAGCGGCTTGCCGGGCTGATTGAGGACGACCGTCAATCCTTTGGGCACCGTGAGCTCCTTCTGAAGTCTGAGTGGCGCCTATCATACGTGACATGAGGCGCGCCCTCATCATGGCCGCCGCGCTCGCGTCGACCTACCGGGCGGCCAGGCGCTTGCGGTACGCGTCGAGGATCGGCGGGCCGGCCGGGCCCATCTTCGCGAGCCAGTCGTCGAGCGCGACCTGGCCGGCCGCGCGCATCTGCGCGTAGTTCGCCACCGCCAGCTGCAGCGTCGGGTCGAGGCCGCGCCAGGCCTCCGCGTTCACCGTCACCATGCTCATCGTCACCGCGTATTCGATCGCCGTGAACGAGCGCAGCACTCCGGCGAGCCGCGAGCCGGCGCCGCCGTCGCCCGACGAGACGACCGCGTCGAGCTGGCCCGCGCGCAGCATCGGAATCGCGTCCGCGAATGACACGTGCATCGGCACCGCGCCGAGCGCCTTGAACACGAGCACGCTGCTCGCGTCGGAGGTCCGCACGCGCAAGCCTTTCAGCCCGTCGGCCGTCGTGACCGGCGTCTTCGTCCACAGGCCCGCCGGCGGCCATGGCGAGACGAAGAGGAGCTTCTGGTTCCGTCTCGCGAGCGCGGCGTCGAACGCGAGCCGCGCGACGTCGGCACGGTACCGTGCGCCACCGCGTGGAGATCCCCTTCGACCGCAGGCCGCCCGCCGCGTCGTACTGATTGGTGATGGCGATGCGGCCATTCGTCCGCTCGAGCACTTCGCGCGTGAAGGGCGCGTCCGCCTCGCCCTGGATCGACGTCGCGGGATATTCGTCACCAGCCGCGAGCAGGACGAACGCGACGGCGACGAGCGCGGCGCGCCGTGGCATGGCGCGAGAGTGTAACATCGGCGGCCCAGGTCCAAAGGAGGATCCCCAATGAAGGTCAAGGCGGTCAACGGGCTCGCGCGCATTCTGAAGCAGGAAGGCATCTCCTGGGTCAGCTGCTATCCGACCAGCCCCGTGAACAACGCGCTGGGCGAGGAAGGCGTCCCGATCCTGATGATGGGCGAGGAGCGTTTCGCCGTGGCCGTCGCCGACGCGTACTCGCGCGCGACGTGCGGCAAGCAGATCGGCGCGTGCACGGTGATGGCCGGCCTCAACGCCGCGGGGATCCAGATGGCGTACGGCGCGATCGCGCAGGCGTGGGAGGATTCGTCGCCGGTCCTCGTCATGGCCGAAGGCGTCGGCGCCGGCGCCACGCGCCACACGCATTTCGACATGGCGGGCGCGTTCAAGTCCGTCACGAAGTGGGTCGGCGAGGTCGATCGCGCGGAGCTCGTGCCCGACTACCTGCGGCGCGCGTTCACGCATCTCCGCTCCGGACGTCCCGGCCCCGTGCTGTTGCTGATCCCGCGCGACCTCGGCGAGTACGACACGGACGAGCATCCCTACACGCCCGTGAAGGGCTGGCGCTCCGGGCCCGATCCCGACGACGTCACCGCGGCCGTGAAGGCGCTGCTGGCGGCGCAGAGCCCGCTGATCTACGCCGGCGAAGGCGTCTACTACGCCGACGCGACGGCGGAGCTCCTGAAGTTCGCGGAGCTCGCGCAGGCGCCGGTGCTCACGACGCTGAAGGCGAAGGGCGCGTTCCCCGAGAACCATCCGCTCTCCGTCGGCGTCCGCGGCTCGCACGCCGATCACTTCCTCCACAAGTCCGACCTCGTCTTCGCGATCGGATCGAGCCTGTTCCCGAACCGCTTCAGCCACGCGATCCCGGATCCCTCGAAGAAGACGATCGTGCAGTGCAACGTGGACGTCCTCGATCTCAATCGCAGCTACGAGACGAAGTACGCGGTGGTCGGCGACGCAAAGCTCACGCTCCAGGCGCTGGCCGACGAGCTCAACAAGCGGACGGGCGGGGCCAGGAAGAACCAGGCCGTGCTCGACGAGATCAAGAGCGCGAAGGACGCGTTCCAGGCGAAGTTCCGGCCCTTCATGGAGTCCAACGAGACGCCGATCAACCCGTACCGCGTGCTCGGCGATCTCTTCAAGGTGATGGACCCGAAGAACTCGTTCCTCACCGCGGACTCGGGCAACACGCGCGATCAGACCAGCACGGTGTACGAGGCGCAGATCCCGCGCGGCTTCCTCGGCTGGGGCAACGTGTCGACGCTCGGCTTCAGTCTCGCGGGCGCGATCGGCGCGAAGCTCGCGTATCCGAACCGGCAGGTCGTGCACGTCACCGGCGACGCGGGCGTCTGCTACATGATGGGCAACTTCGAAGCGGTCGCGCGCTACGGCCTCGGCATCACGACGATCCACGTCAACAACGGCGGCTACTCCGGATACGGCCCCGGCTTCTGGGGCGGCGGCCACGATCCGTACACGTGGAAGGTCTCGGACCACGGCACCGCGTGCATGTCGAACATGGCGAAGGCGGTCGGCTTCCAGGCCGAGGACGTCGACAAGCCGTCGGAGATCATCCCGGCGCTGAAGCGCGCGTTCGAGGCGAACGCGAAGGGCCGCCCGGCGTACGTCGAGTTCCTCTGCTCGCACCACCCGGTGCACGGCGGCTGGGTGCGCGGGGGCGGCGGCCACTAGGCTCGAGGTCCTGAGGTAACGCCTCGTCGTCGGCTTCCGGTCCGGCCTCGGGCCGGACGCGGACGCGGTATCGTAGCGCCGGGAGGGCGTGGCCATGCTGAAGCCCGGCGATTTCGGCGACGCGGTGAAGGGCCTGCAGCGGAGCCTCAACAAGGTGGGCTCGCTCCTCCTGATCGACGGCGACTTCGGCCCGGGGACGAAGACCGCGGTGCTCGATGCGCGCGTGACGCTGAACCGCCCCGGCTCGGCGGAAGTCGACGACGCGTTCCAGGCGGCGCTCGCCGCGGTGCCCGATCCTTTTCCACCGCTCAGCGCGGCAGGAGTGACGTTCATCGCGCGCGAGGAGGTCTCGAGCCCCGCGATGTATCGCCGCGTGTACTGCCGGCCGACGTGGCCCGGCGGCGAATCGGGCGTGACGATCGGGATCGGCTACGACCTGAAGTTCTCGGACGAAGCACGTCTGCGTACGGACTTCGCCGGCGCGCTTTCCGACGCCGCGATCGCGCAACTGCGGCCGGTGCTGAAGCTCCAGGGCAGCGCCGCGCTCGCGGCGCAATGCCACGACGTCGACCTGCCGCTCGCCGCGGCGGTCACCGCGTTCATCGCGCGTGGTCTGCCACGCGCGATGACGGACGCACGCTCGATCTATCCGCAGATCGACACGCTGCCGCCCGCGCGGCGGACCGTCCTCGCGAGCCTCGTCTACAACCGCGGCACGCGCCTCAGCGACAAGGATCCCGTTCGGGAAGAGCGGCGCGAGATGCGTGAGATCCAGGCCCTGCTCGCGGGCGGACGCCATGATGCCGTCGCGGACCGGCTCGATTCGATGAGCCGGCTGTGGGATCCGCAGACGCAGGGCGGGCTCGTCGCGCGCCGCCATCGCGAGGCGACGCTGTGGCGCTCGGGCTTCGTGGCCGTCCAGCTCGACTGACGCGCGCTCAGCGCACCTCGTAACCCGGCGCGATCTCCACGTCCATCTCGGCGAGGCCGACCGGACGGCCGTCGAAGAACATCGCGATCTGGTCGCCGAGCGTGCGCTTGCGGTTGATCCGCACGAAGATGTTCCACTCGTCGTGCGCGCCCGCGGAGTACGCGGCCGAGGCGCGCATCGCGTAGTAGCGCAGGAACGCGCGGCGCGCGTCGGGATTCTCGGCCACCTTGCGGATGTCGGCGTCGCTCGCCGCGCGCGCCGTCAGCCAGCGCGCGAGGCAGCCCGTGAGATCGTCCCTGCAGCCGAAGAACGCGTGCATGTCGCCCGGGCCCGTGAAGTGGACCATGTCGAAGTCACGGCCCGCGCCGTCGTCACCCGCCAGCAGCCGCGTGAACATGACCATGTACTCGCCGCCGCCCGGCGGCGTCGCGCCGACGTTCGGCATCTGATACGCGCCCGGATCGAGCACCCACGCGCCGCCGCCGTACGTCTTCTCGAGGCGCGCCTTCACCGACGCCGCGATCTCGATGTTGACCTTCTCGATCCCCCCGCCCCGCGGGCTGATCGGCGTGCTCGCGTAGATGATCAGCTTCCCGGCCTGGCGGGCCGCGCGCACGTCCCCGAGGATCTTGCGCATCTGCGCGTCGATGACGCCGTCGAACGCGGGATCGGAGCAGTACCTGAGCTTCAGGATCGTGTCGACGACGGCGCGCGGCGCGCGACAGGACTGCGCGGCCGCCGGCGCGGCACCGCCCGCGATCCCCAGCACCGCGGCGGACACGCTGCACATCGCGAGAACGATCACCCGGTGCATCATCGACTCCTCCTCACGGCAGTGGCCTCACCGCGCCCGCGTCACAGCTCACGCCGACGCGCGCGCCGACCTCGTGCACGCCACCGCGCGCCGGATCGTACGCGACCGCGTGCAGCAGCGCGCCGGCCACCTCGACGGTGTACTCGACTTTCTCTCCGAGAAATGTCCGGCTCCGTACGACGCCCGCCACGACGACGTCCGTCGCGCCGGCCTTCGTCGACTCGGGCACCAGCGTCAGCGACTCCGGCCGGATCACCAGCGTCACCCGCGCGCCGGCCCCGCAGCCGGGCCCGACAGGGCCGGTGAGCGACGCGCCCCACAGCTCGACGGTCATGCGTTCGCCGGTCACCGCGATCACCGTGCTGTCGACGAGATTCACCCGGCCGATGAACTGCGCGACGAACGCCGAGCGTGGCGCGCGATAGAGATCCTCCGCCGTCCCGATCTGCGCGACGCTTCCCGCGCGCATGACCGCGATGCGATCCGAGATCGCCATCGCCTCGTCCTGGTCGTGCGTCACGTACACCGTCGTGATCGCGAGCTGCTTCTGCAGCCGCGAGAGCTCCGCGCGCATTTGCACGCGCAGCTTCGCGTCGAGGTTCGAGAGCGGCTCGTCGAAGAGCAGGAGCTGCGGCTCGACGACGACCGCGCGGGCGACGGCGACGCGCTGCTGCTCGCCGCCGGAAAGCTGGTTCGGAAATCGCCGCTCGTATCCCGGCAGGCCGACCAGCTCGAGCACCCGGCTCACCCGTCGCGCGACGTCGGCGGTCGAGACGCGCCGCACCTTCAGTCCGTACGCGACGTTCTCGAACACGGTGAGGTGCGGAAACAGCGCGTAGTTCTGGAACACGAATCCGATGCCGCGGCGATAGACCATGAGCCCGGTGACGTCCTGGTCGCCGATGTAGATCCGGCCGTCGTCCGGCTGCTCGAAGCCGGCGACCATCCGCAGCGTCGTGGTCTTGCCGCAGCCCGACGGGCCGAGCAGCGTCAGCAGCTCGCCCGGCTCGACGGTGAGGCTCACGTCGTTCACGGCCGCGAGCGCCGCCTGGCCGTCGCGCTGGAAGCGCTTCGACACGCGGTCGAGGCGCAGCCGCGTGCCGGTCGTCATCCGCCGAGCAGCGCGCCGGCCTGGCCGAGGCTGCCGGCGTTGAGCCGGCGCATCGCGAGGCTCGCGATGACGACGGCGAGATACACGAGCGCGATCACCAGCATCGAGAAGGCGGAGGCCTGGCCCAGCTCGAGGTTGGTGATGCCTTCGAGGATCCGCACGGTGACGAGCGACCAGTTGAGCGAGACGAGGAAGATCGTCGCGCTGATCGCCGTCATGGCCCGGATGAACAGCACCGTCATGCCCGCAAGGAGCGCCGGGCGCACGAGGGGCAGGACGATGCGACGGAACGTGACATCACGGCGCGCGCCGAGGCTGGCGGACGCCTCCTCGATGGAGGGGTCGACCTGCGCGAGCACGGCGGTGGTCGCGCGCGTGCCCGCGAGGCTGTAGCGGAAGACGTAGCAGACGACGAGGATGAACGCCGTGCCCGTGAGCGCGAGCGGCGGGTCGTTGAACGCGAGCAGGTACGCGATGCCGACGATCGTGCCGGGCAGCGCGTAGTTCATCATCGCGGCGAACTCGAGCGCGCGGCGCCCGGGAAATTGCGTGCGCGCCACGAGGAACCCGAGCACCACCGCGAAGAGCCCGCCGAGCGGCATGCAGAGCGTCGCGATGATCAGCGTGTCGCGCACCGCCTTGAGCCCGCCACTGAACACGTGCGCGTAGTGCGCGAACGACAGCGTGTTGTCGGCGCCGAGCCCGCGCACGAGCGACGCGGCGAGGATCAGCAGGTAACAGATCAGCACGAGCAGCACGACGAGGCCGCACACGACGCCGAGCACGACGATCGCCGGCGGCGAGAGGCTCTTCACCCGCGTGGCCGCGCCGACCTTGCCCGTCACCGTCACGAACGACCCGCCGCGGCGCTCGATCCACCGGCGCTGCCCGATGAAGATCGCGAGCGCCGGGACGAGCAGCAGAAAGCAGAGCGCGGCGCCACCGCGCATGTCGTAGAGCCCGGTAATCTGCAGAAACGCCTGCGTCGGCAGCACCGGGAACTTCGTGCCCGCGAGGATCAGCGGGGTGGCGAAGTCGGCGAGCGACGCCGCGGAGACCAGGAGGAACGCGTTCGCCACACCCGGCGTGGCGAGCGGCAGCGTCACCGTCCGGAACACGCGCCAGCGGCGCGCGCCCAGGCTGAACGCGGAGTCCTCGAGGTTCGGATCGATGTTCGCGACGACGGCCTTGAGCGTGAGATAGGCGACCGGAAAGTACGTGAGCGTCTCCGAGAGCAGCGTGCCGGAGAGCCCGTAGATGTTCACCTTCGTCAGCCCGAACACGTGATACGAGATCAGGCCCCGCGGCCCGAGCGCGAAGATCAGCGCGATCGCCGCGGTGAACGGCGGCGAGATCAGCGGCAGCAGCACGACCGCGTCGATCGCCCGCCGCAGCCACGACGGGAGATTCGCGCGCACCGTGAGCAGCGCGAACATGAAGCCGAGCGCCGTTCCCGCGACGCCCACGAGCGCCGCGAGCACGAGGCTGTTCACGAGCGCCGCGCGATTCGTCCAGTCCCGGACGAGCCCGGCCACCGCGTCGAGGCTGGGGCCCCCGTTCCAGAACGTCAGGAAAAGGAGACGCGCGAGCGGATAGAGCACGAAGAGCAGCACCGCCGCCCACACGAGCAGGACGGCGGGAAGGAGGACCGGATCGCGGAGCGACCGGTTCACCGCGCGGCGCTCACTCCTTGATCGTCTCGCTCACCCAGCGCTCGACGAGCCGCTTGCGGTTCTTGCCGACCCACTCGAGGTCGACGGGAAGGAGCTTCGCCTCCTTCATGAGCGCCTGCACGCTCGCGTCGATGCTCGCGCCCGGGAGCGTCGGCAGCATGTAGACGTCGTTCTTGTCGAGGAGGTCCTGCATGTCCTTGCTGAACGTCCAGTCGATGAACTTCGTCGCGGCGTCACGGTTCTTCGCGCCCTTCACCAGCGCGATGCCCTCGATCACCGCCGCGACGCCCTCCTTCGGGAACGTCACGACCATGTCATAGCCCTTCTTCTTCGCCTCCATCGCGTCGGGCATGTGGGCGATGCAGACCGTCGTCTGCCCGAGCCCGGCGGGGACCGTGCAGCCGCCGCCGCTCTTCGTGTACACCTGCACGTTCTTGTGGAGCTTCTTCTGGTAGTCGAACGCCTTCTCCTCGTCCTTGCCGAACGCGTAGTAGATCGAGAGCATCCGCGTGAGCGCGGTGCCCGAGGTGCGCGCGTCCGCGGTCTGGATCTGGCCCTTGTAGGCGGGATCGAGCAGGTCGTTCCACGACGTCGGCGGCTTCAGGTTCTTTTCCTTGAGGAGCTTCGCGTTCGACATGAAGACCAGCGTGTTCTTGCTGACGGCGGTGTAGTAGCCGTCCCTGTCCTTCAGCTCGGCGGGAATCTGTCCCCACGTCGGCGACTTGTACGGCTCGATGATCCCCGCTTCCTTCGCGGCCGCGAAGCCGTCGCCCGGCGCGCCCCAGATGACGTCGGCACGCGGGTTGTTCTTCTCCGCGGTCGCGCGGGCCACGAGCTCGCCGGTCGAGAGGCGGATGAAGTTGATCGCGACGCCGGTCTTCGCCGTGTACGCCTTGAAGATCGGCTGCGAGAGCGACTCCGGCCACGCCGTGTAGACGTTGACGGTGTCCGCGGCAGAGGCGGGAGCCGCCGTCATCGTGAAGATGACCGACACCGCGACCAGGACCTTCACCAGAGCGTCCATCGTCCCCTCCGTCGACCGCGAAGTCCTTCGATGTGGCCATGCTACTCTGACTTCCGCATGATCGGTCGGGCGAAGCGCACCGGCTCAACGAAGACGCGGCTGGGGTCCCGCACCACGGGACGCCCAGCGGCAACGGTGGCGCGCGCCCGGTACCAGACCTAAACAGCTCGCAGACGTCCTCGGACCTCCAGGGCCCGTGACCACCCGGTCGCGGGCCCTTTCTGTTTCCGGGGACACGAAAAGGAGACACGTCATGGCGGAGCGGAAGCGCGTCGCCGTCGTCGGCGCCACCGGCATCGCGGGGCAGCAGTTCCTCGCGGCGCTCGATGGCCATCCGTGGTTCGAGGTCGCGAAGCTCGCCGCCTCGGAGCGCTCGGCCGGCAAGCGCTACGCCGACGCAATCCGCGACCCGAAGACGGGCGCGCGCCGCTGGTGGTGCGCGGAGGAGCCGTCCGCCGGCGTTCTCGACCTCACCGTCGAGAACGGTGAGGATCTCGACGCGCGCGCCGTCGACGTCGTATTCTCCGCGGTCGAGTCGGACGCGGCGCGCGCGCTCGAGCCAGCGTACGCGCGGACGACCGCGGTGCTCAGCACCGCCTCGGCGTTCCGCTACGACGATGACGTGCCGATCCTGGTGCCCGGCGTGAACCTCGCGCACGCGGCGCGAATCGACGAGCAGCGGCGACGGCGCGGCTGGCAGGGCTTCATCGCGCCGCTGCCGAACTGCACGACGATGGGCCTCGTGATCACGCTCAAGCCGCTGCTCGATCGCTTCGGCATTCAGCGCGTGGTGATGACGTCGATGCAGGGCGTCTCCGGCGCCGGCCTCTCGCCCGGCGTCGCCGCGCTGGAGATCTTCGACAACGTGATCCCCTACATCCCCGGCGAGGAGGAGAAGGTCGCGCGCGAGACCGGCAAGATCCTCGACGCCACGTTCCCCGTGAGCGCGACCTGCACGCGCGCCGCGGTCACCGAAGGCCACACCGAAGCCGTCACGGTTTCGCTGGGCGCCGCCGCCACGCCCGCCGAGGTCGCCGCGGCGTTCCGCGAATTCGGCGTGGACTTCATCGCGCGAGAGCTGCCGTCGTCGCCGCGGCGTCTCATCACCGTGCACGACGATCCGTTTCGGCCGCAACCGCGTCTCGACCGTGACGCCGACGGCGGGATGACGACGAGCGTCGGCAGGATCCGTCCCGACGTCACGCTCGAGCACGGCACGCGCTACGTGCTGGTCTCGCACAACACGAAGATGGGCGCGGCCAAGGGCGCGGTGCTCGCGGCGGAATGGCTGGTGACCGAGGGCTACATCTAGCGCGTCGGTGCTACGCTTGCCCGCATGGACGAGCTGATCGAAGCCGTTCGCCGGGGCACGCTGAGCCGCCGTGACTTCGTGCGCGCGATGGCGGCGCTGGGCGTCACCGCGCCGCTCGCGCAGCAAGTCCTCGTCACATCCGGCCTCGCGCCGGCGCACGCGCAAGAGCCCGCGTGGACACCCACGAAGCGCGGCGGCGGCGGTGTCGTCCGCACGCTCTGGTGGCAGGCGGCGACGATGCTGAACCCGCAGCTCACCACCGGTCTCAAGGACGCCGACGGCGCGCGGCTCTGCTACGAGCCGCTGATCAACTTCGAGACGGACGGCACGCTCGTGCCGCTGCTCGCGCAGGAGATTCCGACCGTCGAGAGCGGCGCCGTCGCGCGCGACGGGCTCTCCGTCGTCTGGAAGCTCAAGCGCAACGTCGTGTGGCACGACGGCCAGCCGTTCACCGCGGCGGACGTCGTGTTCACGTGGGAGTACGCGTCCGATCCGGCCACGGCCGCGTCGACGATCGGCACGTGGGAGCGCGTGGAGCGCATCGAGCGGATCGACAGCCACACCGTGAAGATCGTCTACAAGCGGCCGACGCCGTTCTGGCCGCAGGTGGCGGCGAGCGCCATCCTCCCCCGCCACGTCTTCCAGCCGTTCCAGGGATCGAAGTCACGCGAAGCGCCCGCGAACCTCAAGCCGATCGGCACCGGGCCGTATCGGATCGTCGACTTCCGCCCGGGCGATCTCATCCGCGCCGAGCTCAACCCGCACTACCACGTGCCGAACCGGCCGTACTTCGACGTCGTCGAGGTGAAGGGCGGCGGCGACGCCGTCTCGGCGGCGCGCGCGGTGCTCCAGACCGGCGAGTACGACTACGCGTGGAACCTGCAGGTCGAGGACGACGTGCTCAAGCGCCTCGAGCGCGGCGGCAAGGGCCGCGTGGTGACGACGTTCGGCGGGACGATCGAGCACCTGCTCGTGAACCAGACCGACCCGTGGAAGGACGTCGAGGGCGAGCGCTCGAGCCCGAAGTCGACGCATCCGTTCCTCACCGATCCCGCCGTGCGCACCGCGCTGCGCCTGCTCGTCGATCGCGCGGCCGTGCAGTCCGAGATCTACGGCCGCGCGGGCGTCGCGACCGGCCTGTACCTCAACGCGCCGCCGCGCTTCCGCTCGCCGAACGGCGCGTGGGAGTTCAGCGTCGAGAAGGCGGCGCAGGCGCTCGAGGCCGGCGGCTGGAAGCGCGGCGGCGACGGCGTCCGCGTGCGTGACGGCGTGCGCCTGAAGATCGTGTTCCAGACCGCGATCAACGGGCCCCGCCAGAAGACGCAGGCGATCATCAAGCGCGCGGCGGCGCAGGCGGGCATCGAGATGGAGCTGAAGTCGACCGCCGCGTCCGCGTACTTCTCGTCGGATCCCGCGAACAGCGACACCGCCGCGCACTTCAACGCCGACCTCCAGATGTACGCGATCTTCATGGGCTCGCCCGATCCGGAAGCGTTCATGCGGCAGTTCACCTCGGCGGAGGTCGCGTCGCGCGCCAACAAGTGGCAGCGCCGCAACGTCGTGCGCTTCCGCAGCGAGGAATACGACAAGCTCCATCGCGACGCGGAGGTCGAGCTCGATCCGGTCAAGCGCGCGGCGCTGTTCGTACGGATGAACGACCTGCTCGTGCAGCAGGCCGTCGTCGTCCCGATCGCGTGGCGCGGACAGGTAGCGGCCGTCTCGAATCGCCTGAAAGACGTCCGCCACAGCGGGTGGGAATCGGACTTCTGGCGCGTCGCCTACTGGCGGACTTGAATCACATGGGGGGCCTCGGGCGCCCCCCAAGCCCCCCGGCTGCTCGCAACCGCCCCGGCGGAGCCGCGGCGGTGCTCGTTACACATGGTGGTGGCCGCGCTCGTAGTGAGCGCGGAGGAGATCGGCGCCGAAGTCGTTCACCGGGTCGTGCCACACGGAATGGATGTGGTTCGCGCTGTTCTGCGAGTTGTCGTACTCGATGAGCAGCGTCGGCCCGTGGATGCGGTAGTAATGCGGCCGAGCGGGGTCGATCGGCCCCGCCCACGCGAAGTGCAGCTTCTCGACACCCGCGTCGCGCATCCGTTCGAGCTCGTGATCCGCGATCTCCGCGCGCACGTTGCGCGCGTACGTCTCGACGAGCCGCACCGCGAGCGCGCGCTGCTCGCCGCTCATTGCCGCGAGCGCGACGCCGGCGGGCGGCGCGGTGAAGAGATCGCGGCGCCCCGGCCCACTCACGATGTCGCCGAGCGAATCACCGCCGAGCACGAGGCGTGACCGCAGCGCGGGATCGACGCCGCGCGCGAGCGCGAGGCCGAGATCCTGCTCCTGCTCCAGCGGCCGCAGCCCGGCGCGCGGCCCCGAGCGCACGGCGGCGGGATTCGCGCCCATGAACGCGGGCGTGACCGCGACCGGCCGGCCCGGCACGAGCGTGAAGTTGAGCGAGAGATGGTGACCTTCGACGCGCCACCCCCACGCCGCCGACACGCCAGGCGTACCGAAGACGGTGAACGCAGGCCACGCGATGTCGTCGGTCACGAATCCCGGCGGCGCCGACCACGCGAGCGTCACCGGCTCGCCCGAGTCGCCGGGATTTCGCCAGTACGTGTGCCACCCCGGTGCGATGCGCTGGTGGAGCGCGACCCAGAACGGCTCGCCGGGCCGAATCGTGGTGAGCTCGCTCACGAGCTGCGTGTGGACTTTCAGAGACGCATCGACTTTCGGCGCGGGCGTGGCGAACGTCCACGCCCTCGCCCCGGCGCGCGCGGGCGCGCCGTCCACCAGCGCGGCGATCACCGCGAGCGCGACGATGACGCGATGGATCATGCGCACGAGCATACCAACCGCAGCGCACCGTCGTCGGTCAGCGGAACCGGGCGACCCGGTGATAGGTTATGTGCTCGTCGCCGACCCCGGTCACCCATCCCAGGAGGACTCCCCATGAAGAAGCGGTCGCTGGTCGCCCTCGTCGTCAGCATGGCAGTCGTCCTCGCCGCCGCCGTCGCGTTCGCTCAGGCTCCGCCGCCCGAGTACGGCGCGCCGATCAGCCTCGAGCAGGCCAAGAAGATCATGGCCGGCGCCGAGGCCGAGGCCACCAAGAACAAGTGGCCCGTCGTCATCACCATTCTCGATTCGGGCGGGCAGCTCGTGATGCTGCAGCGGCTCGACAACGCGCAGTGGGGCAGCGTGGACATCTCGAAGGAGAAGGCGCGGGCCGCGGTGGCGCTCCGGCGCCCGACCAAGGCGTTGCAGGACCTGGATCGCTCAGGGCGGCGCCAACCTGCGCCTGCTCAACATCGGGTTCAGCGTGCTCGAGGGCGGGATCCCGATCATCGTCGGCGGCAAGATCATCGGCTCGGTCGGTGTCTCGGGCGTGACGTCGCAGCAGGACGCGCAGATCGCTCAGGCCGGGATCGACAACCTGGCGAAGTAGGAGAAGGAAGCAAGCGCGGGTAGGCGCCGGGCCGGCGCCTATCCGCGATACACGCGGGGCACGCGCGTGTTGATGCTCGTCAGGACCTCGTGAGGAATCGTGCCCGCCCACGACGCGAGCTCTTCGATCGTGATCGCGGTGTCACCCGCCCCGCCGAGCAGCACCGCCTCGTCGCCGTTGTGCGCGGAGTCCCACCCGATCGAGACCATCGTCTGATCCATGCAGATGCGGCCGACGACCGGATAGCGCTTGCCGTGCAGCACGACCTCGGCCTTGCCGCTCATCGCGCGCATGTACCCGTCGCCGTAGCCGGCGGGCAGCGTCACCACGCGCGTGATCTCCGACGGCGCCCACGATGACCCGTAGCTCACCGGGTTTCCCGGCTTCACGACTTTGAAATAGACCACGCGCGTCACCCACCGGAGTGCCTGGCGCACCGGGATCGTCGCGGGCACTTCGGGCGCCGGCGCCGCGCCGTAGAAGAGGATGCCGGGGCGCACGAGGTCGAGGTGACTTTCCGGAAGCTGGAGGATCGCGCCGGAGTTCGCGGCGTGGCGGATGGGCGGCGGCACCGAGCGGCGCTCGCAAAACCGCAGCACTTCGTGGAACCGCTCGAGCTGCAGGCGCGCGTGCGAGAGATCGTTGCCGTCGGCGTTCGCGAAGTGCGTGAAGATGCCTTCGACGCGCAGATGCCGGCACGTCAGCGACGCCTCGAGCAGCGGCTCGGCGCTGTACCAGTGCACGCCGATGCGCTCCATGCCGGTGTCGATCTTCAGATGCACCGTCGCGCGGCGGCCGAGGGCGGCGGCGTGCTCGTCGATCGCGCGCAGCTTGTCGACGGAGGACGCGGTGAGCGTGAGGTCGTGCTCGAGGAAGCGCGGCACCTGCGACCCGACGATCCCGCCCATCACGAGCACGGGAATGCGGATGCCGTGCTGCCGGATCCTGATGCCCTCTTCGAGATACGCGACGCCGACGTACGGCGCCCCGATCGCCTCGAGCTTGCGGGCCACCTCGACGAGCCCGTGCCCGTAGGCGTTGGCCTTGAGAATCGGCATCACGCGCGCGGGCGCGACGTGCCGCGCGATGGCTCGATAGTTCTCCGCCAGCCGGTCGAGGTCGACTTCCAGATACGTCGGCCTCAGCTCGTCGGTGGCAATGGTCGGCTCGTGCAGCGTGGCCATGTGCGTTCTACGATACCGGAATCGACCCCAAAACCCGACAGGTTGTCGGATCGGCCACGGCATAACTATGAGTCGGAAGCCGCGTGCTATTCTGGCCCTGCATGTCGAGAACGGCCGATCGTCATGAGTGACGACGCAAGGCTCGACACCTCGGCGGCGCAGACGTTGGTGGCGATCACCGCCGCTCTCTCGCGAAACGCCCCGGCGGTTGTCATCCTTCGTCACATTGCACGCGAAGTGCAACGGCTCACCGGTGCGGAGACTGCCGCGCTGTTTCAACTCGACTCCGGTGCGCGCGTTCTCTTGCCGATCGCGGCGTATCACGTGCCCAAGCACATTACCGAAGACGCGCGACGCACGACCATCGCGTTGCAGAGCTCGCCTCTCATTGCGGCCGCGCTCCGCACACGCGAGATTGTTCGGTCGAACGATCCGCAATGGATCAAAGGGGTCGATGCCACGTGGCGCGCGGCGCTGCCGCCGCACGCCGTGCTCTTCGTCCCTATGGTCGTCGGCGGCGATGCCGTGGGCGTTCTGTACCTCGGCTGGTGGTCGAGGCCGCCGGACGATCCGCCATCCGTGCCGCCTGCCCTGAGCTTCGTCGCAGCTGCGGTGGGGTCCGCGCTACAGGCACTTCTCGTCGGGCGCGACACGATGCGAAAGCTGCAGCACACCGAAACGCTCCTCGCGGTGAGCCGCGCGTTGTCGTCGACGTTCGATCTCTACTCCGTGATGCGTCACCTCTTGCGATGGGCGACACGCACGCTCGGGTCTGACCTGGTCGGCGCCTACACCCTGCAGGACGACGAATGGCTCGTGCCCGTCCAGGGGTATCGTCTGCCGCCGGAGCGCGTCGCCGGGTTGCGGGAGCTGAGGATCTCGGTCAAGCAGAACGCCTTCTATGCGGCCGGCGCCGCGACCGGTCGCGCAATGTTCGCCGCCCATGCCGCGACCGAGCCCGGCATCCCCGGCGCATTCCAGGAGACGCTCCCGCATCGCGCGCAGATGTTTGTCCCGATCGTCGCCAAGGACCGGCTTGTCGGCGGGCTCATTGCGGTGTGGGGAACCCGGACGCCCGATGTTCAGGCCGCCGACATTGCACTCATCGAATCGATCGCTGCGCAGGCGGGCGTAGTGATCGAAAACGCCAGACTGTTCGAGGCCAACGCACTGCAGGTCGCCCAGCTTTCGTCACTTCACGACCTTGCGCGTCACGTGACGGGACAGCTGCAGCGTTCCGCAATTCTTAACGCATTGCACGAGCCACTCCGGCGCGGTCTCTCGCTCGACGCGCTGGAGCTCTATTGGAAGGGGACGGACGAGGCGGAGCTTCAATTGCTGTTCCGGGTCGTCAACGGCGCGCTGGATCCGACGGCTCCGCGCACGCTGTCGGTGACGGGTACCGGCCTCGCCGCGGTGGTGGCGCGTGAAGGTGCCGCAGTCATTACGGCAGACTACCGTCGCGAGTGCGCTTCGCGGGGCGTCACGCCGGTCGACGATCGCGACGCCTATGGCCATTGGCTCGGCGTTCCCGCACTGGCGGGGGACGAGATCCTCGGTGTCCTTGCGGTGGCGCGTCGTTCCGATCCGTTCACTGCGGCCCACGAGAACTTCCTGAGTCATGCAGCACGCCTCGTCGCGCTCGCGCTGCGTAGTGCAAGTCTCTACGACGAACGCATCCGCATCCACGAAGAATTGCTGCAGGCTCAGGATCATCTCGTGCGATCGGAACGCCTGCGCGCGCTCGGCGAGATGGCGTCCGGGATCGCGCACGATTTCAACAATCTCCTCGCCGCCATCCTGGGACGAGCGCAGCTCCTGCGGCAACAGATCAAAGACCCAAAGCTGGGCGAATGGCTCGGCGTCATCGAGCAATCGGCGATGGATGGGTCGCACACCGTTCGCCGGCTCCAAGAGTTCACCCGTGTGCGGCGTGACCGGCCGCTCGCGCCGGTCGATCTCACGCAGATCGTCGACGATGCGGTGAAGCTCACGGAGCCACAGTGGCGCTACTCGACGGCACGTCATGGCCTCCACATCAGCGTGACGACGGACCTCAGCACGGTCCCGCTCATCCTCGGAGCGGCGACCGAGCTGCGCGAGGTCATGACAAACCTCATTCTCAACGGCCTCGACGCGATGCCGGAGGGCGGTGAACTGGCGCTCACGACGGCGCACCAAGGCGATGAGGTCGTCGTCACGATCAGGGACACCGGAGTCGGCATGTCCGACGAGGTGAAGCGGCACGTGTTTGATCCGTTCTTCACCACAAAGGGGCCTCGCGGCACAGGCTTGGGTCTATCGGTGACGTACGGCATCGTGTCGCGTCACGGGGGCGACATCCGCGTCGAAACCACGCCCGGGGCCGGTACGACATTCACGTTGACCTTTCCCGTGCCCAAGGAGACGCCAGCAGCCGAAACTCAAGCACCGGCCGACGTTCCGGCGATGCGGTCTCTGCGTTGCCTCGTCATCGACGACGAGCAGGACATCGCCGAGGCGATCAAGGACATTCTCATCGCGTACGGCCACGAGGTTGTCACCAGCGATCCACCGGCTGCACTCAGCCATGTGCATTCTCAATTTTTCGACGTCGTGATCACCGACCTCGCGATGCCAGGTGTCACTGGTTGGCAAGTGAACGAAGCCGTGAAGCGTCAACATCCCGGCATCCCTGTGATCTTGATGAGCGGATTCGGGATCGCAATAGACGCTGAGGAGCGCGAACGCCAGAAGATCGATGCTGTGCTGCCGAAACCTATCGGGATTGACGACCTTTTGACGGCGCTTGCCAACGTGACGACCGGCCGAAACGCTTGACACTCTTCCCCGGGCGACAGTACAAGCGTTGGATCTTCGTGCTTCCAGGGGAGATTGTGGATGTCGACGCAGCTCCGGAATCGTGTTGATCTCAGTGATGGTGTCAGTGCGGTCCAGGCATACATCGAAACGCAGCGAACTCGTCGCCAAAGCAACCGTGTGCTGCACGGACATCCCTCGCCGCTTCTCTGGCTGGATCGCGACGTCTCCGTGCCGACGGTCATGGCCGAGCGCGCCGCGACACATGAGGACATTCCGAAGCAGCTGAACCTCTACGTCGGCACACCCTATTGCCTGCCGACCGATCCCGATCGTTGCGGCTTCTGTCTCTTTCCGAGCGAGGTTTACCAGAGGCGAGAGCAACTCGATACCTATCTCCGCTATCTCGGACGTGAAGGGAGCATGTACCGCGCCTACTTCTTCGATCAGCCGCTCGCATCGATCTATTTCGGTGGCGGCACGTCGAATCTTTACAAGGCGGATCAATACGCGGTGCTGCTCGGTCACGTGCGGGAAGTGTTTCCCGCATTCGGTGCCGACACAGAAGTCACGCTCGAAGGCATCCCACAACTGTTCACGCATGAAAAGCTGTCCGCGATGCGCGATGCCGGCATCAACAGGATCAGCATCGGCGTCCAGCAACTCGACGACGAAATGATCGCGATGAGCGGGCGAAAGCAGAAAGCGTCGCAGGTCTTTCAGACCATCGACTGGTGCCACGCGCTCGGCCTCCCGGTCAGCGTCGATCTGATCTTCGGCTGGCGGCGGCAGACGGTCGACGGCATGCTGCGCGATCTCAAGGCAATCGTCGCCACGGGCATCGGCCACATCACGCATTACGAGCTCAACGTGGCGGGCCGCACCGACTTCGCACGCAACCGGCGCCACGAGCTCCCGTCGCAGGAGGACAACCTCACGCTGTACCGCGTGAGCCGCGATTTCCTGGTGGCGAACGGCTATCGCCAGGTGACGACGTACGACTGGGAAAAGGTCGAGGCTCCGACGCCGACGAACATGCGCTACGAGGATCAGTGGCGTCACCGGTTCGGGTATCGGCCGGATGGCGGTATCACGGGATCCGAGACGTGGGGCTGGGGCTTCGCCGCGATCTCGCACTTTTTCGGGAGTCGCGTGCACCCGGGCTGGACATACATGAACCACACTCACGTCGACGATTACTTCCGCGCGATCGACGCCGGCCAGTTCCCGATCGAGCGTGGCTACCACTACGAGCCCGTCGATCTTCGACTCACGATCCTCTTCCAGTTGCTGCTGTCGCTCGGTGTGGACCGCCAGCTCTACGCGCAAGTGGCGGGCATCGACGTGGTCGACGAGTTTCCGGAAATCTGGGAGGCGTTGACGAAGCGCAGATGGGCCGATATCAGGCCGGGGCACGTGGCGCTCGTCGGCGACGGCGTGTTCTACACGCCCTTGATCCAGGGCCTGCTCGCGCAGGGTCGCCTCGAGGAGATGCGGCAAAGCCGCAGCACGGTCACCGCGTAATGGCAGTTGTACGCACTCCTGTCAGGCTGCCCGCGAGCGAGACTGCGCCGCGCACACTCGACGTGGTGACGTCGGATGGTGTGCGGCTTGCGCTTCACGAGTTCGCGACACGCGTCCAGCCGGTTGCGCCCGTCCTTCTGACCCACGGCACGTTTTCCAACGCGGCGATTTGCACTCGGCTCGCCGCTTATCTCGCGACGTCCGGTTTTCCATGCTGGGTACTCGAGCTTCGCGGTCACGGCCAAAGCGCCGCCCATGACCGTGGGGCGATCTTCGAAGACTTCGGGCTGCTCGACGTTCCCGCTGCCGTCGAGGTGGTTCGGCAGCGCGCGAAGACCGACCGGGTGTTCTCTATCGGCCACAGCGGAGGTGGACTCGCGTTCCTGATGTATCTCGCCAAGCATCCCGGAGCTGTCTCGAGCATGCGCGGCGTGGTGACCCTTGCGAGTCAAGCAACGGGTGCAGGGCTGACGGTCCGTGGACTTGCGACGATCAGCGGAATCGTTGCCGCGAATAACCTTGGGCATTACGCGCGCCGACGATTGCTTCGGCTGGGTCCAGAGTCCGAGCCGCGCGGCGTTCTGAATCAGTGGGCCGCATGGAACCTGTCGCGACGCTGGCGCGGGCGTGACGGCACCGACTACCTCGGTGCCCTTGGGGCAGTCACGACGCCGGCACTTTGCTTTGCCGGCGTCGGCGACAGATACATCGCGCCGCTCGAAGGTTGCCGACGAGTTTTCGCCGCGCTTGGTAGCAAGGACAAGAACTTGCTCATCTGCGGACGGGGCCACGACTTTGCCGAAGACTACGACCACGCGCGCATCATTGCGAGCCGGGGGGCACGTCAGGAGATCTGGCCGAAGATCCTCGCCTGGCTCCAAGCTCGCACAAAGCCGGAAGCGTAGGGCGGCGATAGCACTGCAACGTCAGCACGGCACTGTATCTCTTTTTTCACGTTGCGGTGGCGCGCAGCGCCCGACGATGATACGGCGTCGTTAATCGACCGAAGCGTGAGGATGAGCGATGAACGACATTTCGCATCCCTGTGCGCTCAACGAGGTATCGCAAGCCATCGCCTCGACGCTCGATCCGTATGGCGGATTGCGACCGCGGCTGCGCGCGATCGCGCGCATGACGAACGCCGACGTGGTCGGAGCGTATGCGCTCGAAGACAACGGCGAGTGGCTTACTCCTGTCCAGGGCTACCATCTACCACCTGAAGTCCTCGACGGGCTGCGCGCCGCAAAGCTTTCGCTGAAGACCAACTCGTTGTACGAGGAGAGCTGCACCGCGCGACGGCCGCTGTTTGCGGCGAACGCGCTGGAAGATACCAGCGTCTACCAGGCGGTGCGGGCCACGATCCCCCATCGGGCACAAATGTTCGTCCCGGTGACCGGGCAGGCCGCCTGAGCCGTACAGCGCAGCTCCTCGCCGTTGCGTTGTATAAGACGGCATTCGGTGGCGACGACTGGCAGATGCGCGACGACGTTCTGGAGATCGGCCACGACTTCAGCGCCGTGGTCGGCGATGTCCTTCTCCGCGCTCAGCAGCTCCGCGATTCGACAGACACACCGGCGAGCGCGTGGCTCCGCGACATTGAAACGGTGGCCAGTCGAGTGGTGCCGGCGAAGCACTGAGACGCGCGTCCCGACAACGCGACGCGCCCTCTATTGCGCGATGAACGCCACCGGCGCGACCACACGCTTCATCCGCACGAAATGGAACGGCTGGGTCAGCGCCTGGAGGACCACCCCGCCCGGCGACGGAGCGCTCTGCCGGTAGAAGACCCGCAGCTCGTGCGGGCTCTCCTGCTCCTCCACCCGCGCGATCTCGATCGCGTGGCCGCCCGTCGACTTCTCGCCCGCGAAGACCGCGACCACCATCTCCGCGGTGAAATCGACCCGCGGTAACGGGCGCGGCGGCAATTTCGCCGCGTCGTGCCGGTGCCAGAGCTCCTGCCAGTCGGCGTCCGTCAGGACCGAGACGAACGTCGGCTCGCGGATGCCGCTGATCGCGCCCTTGTCCACCGTGACGAACGGAATCTCGCCGGACGACGCGAACGCCGCGACACAGCCGGCGATAACGAGCAGCACGACGACGATGCGCGCGATGGCCGGGCCTCCCGGCCGAATGCTACCGTATGCCCCGGAGGTGAGCCGATGAAGCTCGGGATCTGCGTGCCGCACTACGGACGGCCGATCGAGGCGGAACGGATGCTGGCAGTGGTCCGCCGCGCGGAGGAAGCCGGGCTCGACTCCGTCTGGGTCACCGACCACGTCATCGTCCCGCACGACGTCGACGTCATCTACCGCCACGACATGCTCGACCCGCTCGCCGTGCTGCCGTGGCTCGCCGCGGCGACCGAGCGCGTCTCGCTCGGCACGAGCGTCGTGATCCTTCCCTACCGCACGCCGATCCCGGTCGTGAAGCACCTCGCCAGTGTCGACGTCCTCTCCGGCGGCCGCCTGATCGTCGGCGTCGCGATCGGTTGGATGGAAGGCGAGTTCGCCGCGCTCGGCGTTCCGTTCAAGGAGCGCGTGAGCCGCAGCGAAGAAGCGATCACGCTGATGAAGACGCTGTGGACCGACGACCAACCCCAGCTGAAGACGCAGCGTCATCAGCTTTCAGGGTTGCAGGTCTCGCCGATGCCGCTGCGCAAGCCGCGCCCGCCGATCTGGATCGGCGGCATGAGCGAACCCGCGCTCCGGCGCGTCGCGCGGCTCGGTGACGGCTGGCACGCGACGGGCGCGACGCCGGAGACGTTCCGCCAGGGCAAGCAAAGCGTGATGAGATTCTGGAAAGAGGAAGGACGCGAGGGAACGCCCGCGCTGTCGCTGCGCATCGCGCTCTTCATCGACGGCGTGCACGAGTGGGCCGTCGACGAGAAGTTCCTGCGCGGCCGGCATCCGATCAAGGGAACCATCAAGCAGGTGGCCGGCCAGCTCGCCGAGTATCAGCGGCTCGGCGTCGATCACGTCGCGCTCGAGGTGTCGTACTCCACCTACCCCGCGATCATGGAGACGATCGACATCATCGCAGAAGAGGTGAAGCCCGTGCTGGATCGAGGGTAGTCATGCCGGCCGTCACGCGACTCTCGGACGCCATGGGAGCGGAGATCGTCGGGCTCGACCTCTCGCAGCCGCTCACGTCGTCACGAAAGGACGACATCCTCGCCGCGTTCGTCGAGCATCACCTGCTCGTCTTCCGCGACCAGCGCCTGACCGGCGACCGACAGCATGCGCTGACGCTGAACTTCGGCGAGATCGAAGGGCACGTCGGACGCTCGCCCGACGGCACGCCGTGGCCGCTCGTCCACATGGTGACCAACCTCGACGCCAACGGAAACCCGACGGCCGATCCGGACACCCTCGGCAATTACTGGTGGCACACCGACAAGTCGTATCACGCGGAGCCGTCGCTGATGACGATGCTCCACGCGGTCGATCTGCCGCCCGCGGGCGGCGACACGCAGTTCGCGAACTGCGCGCGGGGCTACACCGCGCTGCCGGAGGAAACGAAGCGCGCGATCGCGTCACTCCAGGTCGAGCACAGCTGGGCCGCGAGCCGGCGCCACATCGGCGCGCCGCCGCCGAGCGAGCAGCAGATGCGCGAGCGGCCGCCGGTCGTGCATCCGCTGGTGCGCACGCATCCGGACACCGGCGTGAAGTCGCTCTACCTCGGATCGCACGCGTCACACGTGCTCGGCATGCCGGAGACCGACGGCCGCACGCTCCTGGCGCGTCTGCTGGATCACACGACCCGGCCGGAGTTCGTCTACGCGCACCAGTGGCGCGCCGGCGACCTCGTGGTGTGGGACAACCGCTGTCTCTTGCATCGCGCGGTGCGGAACTACGAGATGGACAAGGATCGTCGCATCCTGCAGCGCACGGTGGTCCGCGGCACGAAGCCTTTCTAGCCCGTGCGGAGCTTCGCGATCACGCGCGGGTCGGGATCGACGCCGAGGCCCGGGCCTTGCGGGATCGCGATGCGGCCGTTCTTCGCCGGGTGGATCGCGTCGCCGAGAGGGTTCTCGGCAAAGTCGCAGTAGAAGCGCTCGACCCAGCCTTCCGTCGCCATCGCGGCGATGCAGTGGATCGACGCCAGCAGGCCGGGACCGAAGTACGCGGAGTGCGGCACCACGTTCACGCCGAGCGTCTCCGCGACCGTGATCACCCGGCGCATCTCCGTCACGCCGCCGATCTTCGTCACGCTCGGCTGCGCGTACGTGATCGCGCCGGCCTCGCACGCGCGCCGGAACTCCCACACCGTGCCGTAATTCTCGCCGGCCGCCGTCGGAATGCCGCCGCGCGTGCGCACCTCGGCGAGCCCCGCGAGATTCTCCGGCGGCCACACCGGCTCCTCGAGCCACGTGAGATCGAACGGCGCCAGCAGCTTCGCCATCTCGATCGCCTGCGCGACCGTCCACGGGCAGTTGGTGTCCACCATGATCGGGATGAAGGGACCGGCGGCGTCGCGCGCCGCCTTCACCTCGGGCGCGGTGATCTCGTGCAGCTTGATGTGGCGATAGCCGCGCCCGAGCGCCTGCTCGGTGTAGTGCTTCACCGCGTCGGCGCCTCCGTAGCGCAGCAGGCTCGCGTACGCCGGCAGGTCCGCGCGGGCGGCACCGCCGAGCAACCGGTACAGCGGCAGTCCCGCGACCTTGCCCGCGATGTCCCACAGCGCGATGTCGATCCCGGACAGCGCGTAGATCGTCGGCCCGTTGCGGCCGACGCCGTGGAGCACGCGCTGCAGCTCGTCGTTGATCGCCTGGATCTGCGTCGCGTCGCGTCCGACGATCATCGGCCCGAGCAGCGTGTCGATCGCCGCGCGCGTCGCCGGAAAGATCCGATGGCCGAACGCTTCGCCCCAGCCGCTCACGCCATCGTCGGTGTCGACGCGCACGAGCAGCATGTCGATGCTCGTGCGCGCGCGGCCGCCGAGCATGGGCGTCGCGCCGTCGATCACCATCGGCAGGTTGAGGACGAGCGTCTCGACGCGGGTGATCCTCACGACGTCACGCCTCAGAAGCTCACGGGGAGCGCCGTGAGACCCCGGAGCGTGAGGCTCAGGCGGTGCTCGGGGTGCTCCACCGCGAGCGCCAGGTTCGGCAGCCGCTTGATCAGCGTGTTGATCGCGATCTGGCCCTCGACGCGCGCGAGCGGCGCGCCGAGACAGAAGTGGATCCCGAGTCCGAACGCGACGTGCCGGTTCTCCGTGCGCGTGACGTCGAGCCGCTCCGGATCGCGGAACTGCGCGGGATCGCGGTCGGCGGCGCCGATGAACGGCATCACGATCTCGCCCTTCGGAATCGTGACCCCGCTGAACGTGACGTCCTCCATCGCCGCGCGCGCCGTGCGCTGCACCGGCCCGTCGTAACGCAGCAGCTCCTCGACGGCCGTCGCGATCAGCGGCGGCTGCTCGCGCAGCAGTCGCAGCTGGTCGGGATTGCGGAGCAGCGCGAGCATGCCGTTGCCGATCAGGTTCACCGTCGTCTCGTGGCCGGCGACGAGCAGGAGGATGCTCGTCGCGACGAGCTCGGGCTCGCTCAGCTTGTCGCCCGCTTCCTCCGCCGCGATCAGCGCGGAGAGCAGGTCCGGGCGCGGCGCCGCGCGCCGCTGCGCGATGAGCCCGCGCATGTACTCGGTCAGGCCTTCGCGCGCGCGGCCGCTGCGCCTGGCCACCTCCGACTCCGGGCCGAGCATGATGCTGTCGAGCCCGCGCGCGAGGTCGAGCGACCAGCCCTTGAAGCGCTCGTGATCCTCGACCGGCACGCCGAGCATCTCGCAGATGACGTTGACCGGGATCGGGTACGCGAACTCCTCGATGAGGTCCATGCCCCCGTTGCGCTCGACGCGATCGAGGAGCCCGTCGACGATCTCCTGCACGCGGGGCCGGAGCGCTTCCACCACCTTGGGGGTGAACGCCTTGCTCGCGAGACCGCGCAGCCGCGTGTGATCCGGCGGATCGCGATCGAGCATCGAGAGTCCGATCGTCGCGCTCTGGACACCCATCCGCTGCATGACGGCGGCGATCATCGGCTCCTTGAGGAAGCGCGGATCGCGCAGCGACGCCACGACGTCTTCGTACCGCGTGAGCACCCAGAAGCCCATCGGGCTGTGGTGGACCGGATCCTCGGTGCGCAGCCGCTGATACATCGGGTATGGGTCCGCGACGAACTCCGGGTCCATGGGATTGAACTCGATGGGCATGCCCGCAGTGTACTCGACGCTCAGGTATGATTCTGTCCACTCTCCCGGCCGAGGAGGTTCCCATGTGCGTTGACAACGACTCCTATCCGCCCATTCCCGCGATCGCCGGCGGCTCGGCCGGCGGCACGGACCTGCGCCTGACGTCGTCGGACGGCACGCGGTTCATGGCATACGCCGCGCGCGCGTCGAAGCGGACCGGCGCCGGGATGATCGTCATCCCCGACGTACGCGGCCTGCATCCCTACTACAAGGCGCTCGCGGACCGGTTCGCCGAGATCGGCGTCGACGCGGTGGCGTTCGACTTCTTCGCGCGCACGGCGCCCGACGACGACCGCAGCGACACGTTCCAGTTCCTCGACCACGTCGGCATGACGAAGCCGGAGACGCTGCAGGCGGACATCAACGCGTGCGCCGCGCACCTGCGTGGCAAGGACGGCGGCCAGGTCCGCGCGCTGTTCTCCGTCGGCTTCTGCTTCGGCGGCGCGCTGTCGTACCTCCAGGCCGCGAGCGGGCTCGGGTACGCGGGCGTGATCGGCTTCTACGGTTGGCCGCTCGGCCTCAAGCGGTGGCCGGATCGGCCGAAGCCGATCGACGCGGCGGCGCAGTACAAGTCGCCCGTGCTCTCCATTTATGGCGGCGCCGACGAAGGCATCCCGGAGCCCGATCGCAAGGCGTTCGCGGGCGCGCTGCAGAAGGCCGGCATCAAGCACGACGAGCACGTGTACCCGGGCGCGCCGCACAGCTTCTTCGACCGCAAGTACGAGGAGTTCAAGGACGCGTCGACCGACGCATGGAAGAACGTCCAGGCGTTCATCAAGGGCAGCGCTACGCTGTAGGCATTGAAGCTCCTGCGCGTGCTGCAGAGCGGCGAGGTGCGGCGGCTCGGCGCCACCCAGGCGCGCACGATCGACGTGCGCGTGATCGCGGCGACGAACGGCGACCTCGTGACGATGATCAGCGACGGCAGCTTCCGCGAGGATCTCTTCTACCGGCTGAACGTCATCCAGGTCGTGCTGCCGCCGCTGCGCGACCGCCGCGAGGACATTCCGGCGCTCGCCGAGCACTTCCTCGCGCACGCGGCGGAGAAGCTGGGCCGGACGCTGCGGCTCTCGCCCGGCGGTCTCGAACGGTTGCTGCGCTATCCGTGGCCGGGCAACGTGCGCGAGCTGGAGAACGCGATCGAGCGCGCCGCGATCCTCGCGCGCGGCGACGCCGTGGAGCCGGAGGACTTGCCGCCACACGTGGCCGCGGGGTTGTCGCTCGGCCCGTCACCCGCGCTGCCGAAGCAGACCACGCTCGCGGAAGCCGAGCGCGCGCACATCCTCCAGACGCTCGAGCGGTTCGGGCGCAATCACTCGGGCGCCGCCGGCGCGCTGGGCATCGGCCGCACCACGCTCTGGCGGAAGCTCAAGGAATACGGGATCGACCGCTAGCAGTCTGCGGAAGAACGCGGCGCGGCCTGGCGGCGGCCTGGGATCGCGGCTCAAAGGTCGGACTGCGAGGCCGCTGCGCGGCCTCGTGTCCTCCATTCGCCGCTTGACCCCAGGCCGCCGCCAGGCCGCGCCGCGTTCTTCCGCGGCCCGGCAGGCAGTCGCGGAGGGCCGGGATTCACTCCCGGCCCGGAGCGTGGGGGGATTGGGGGGTGCGCCTCGCACCCCCCATGTCTACTAAACGACGCGGTCGCGGCGCAGCCGCTCGATCTCGTCTCCCGTGTAGCCGGCCTCGCGCAGGATGTCGTCGGTGTGCTCGCCGAGCGTCGGCGGCGGTGTCTCGATGCTCGGGCTGCCGTGCGCGAGCCGGAAGCCGGCGCCGACCAGCCGCATCGGACCGAACTTCGAGTCGACGGTCTGCAGCACGTCCCGGTGCTTCAGCTGCGGATGCTCCACGATCTCCTCGATCTTCCAGATCGACGAGCACGGCACGTCGGCGGCCGTCAGCCGCTCCTCCCACGTCTTCGCGTCGTCGCTGGCGAGCGCGCCCTCGATGACCTCGCGCAGCGCCGGAAGATTCGTGGTGCGCGACGCCCAGTCCTTGAACCGCGGATCGGCGAGCGCGTCGGGCCGGCCGATGGTCTTCATCAGGCGCTGGAACTGCGGCTCGGTGAGCACCGCGAGCACGAGGTAGCTGCCCTTCGCCTGGAAGCGGCCCGCCGTCGGCTTGCGGCTGACCGATCCGTTGCCGATCTGCTTCTGCTCGATCCCGGCCGTCATCCACTCGGACACCGGCCCGGGAAGGAACGCGAGCGCGGCGTCCAGCATCGCGACGTCGACGAACTGGCCCTTGCCGGTGTGCGTGCGCTGATAGAGCGCGCTCGAGACCGCGAGCGCCGCGGTGATGCCGCCGATGGTGTCGCAGATGGCGAAGCCCGCGCGCATCGGGCCGCCCGCGGGCTCGCCGGTGATCGACATGATCCCGGACATCGCCTGCAGCTTGCCGTCGAACGCCGCCGTCGTCTTCTCGGGGCCGGAGTGTCCAAATCCGGAGACAGCGCAGTAGATGAGCTTCGGATTGATCGCGGCCAGCGTCTCGTAGCCGAGGCCGAGCTTGTCCATCACGCCGGGCCGGAAGTTCTCCCACACCACGTCCGCGTTCCTGACGAGCCGCTTCACGACCTCGAGGCCGTCAGGCTTGCGCAGATCCAGCGTGATGCTGCGCTTGTTGCCGTTCACCGCGAGGAAGCCGGGGGGCATCTTGCGCTCCGCCCACTCGCTCGCGACGAGCTGGTGGCGCGTCTCGTCACCGTCGTGCGCTTCGATCTTGATCACGTCGGCGCCGAGCAGCGCGAGCTGGAAGGTGCCGTACGGCCCCGCGAGGTAGCGCGTGAAGTCGAGGATCCGGACGCCCGCGAAGGGTTTGCTCATTTGCGCCCCGGCATGTCCTTGATGGTCGCCTTCACGCTCTCGAACTCCTTCTTCTTCTCCGCGATGTCCTCGGGCGTCAGCCTGTCGAGGTTGTTGTAGTCGAGCTTCCACTGCGCGTCCTCGCTCCAGCGCTGCGGCGACTGCACGGTCGTGCGCGGCCCGGGCGCCGTCTCGAGCACGCGGAGCGCCCACTCCAGCGTGGCGGCCTGCGACTCCGCGTCGAACGGCTTGCCGGCGGAGTTGCCGAGCGGGAAGTCGCTGAAGAGGAAGCGCGGCACGCCCGCGTGCTCGACGATGTCCTTCGCGCACCCCATGATCACGGTCGCGATCCCGTTCGCCTCGAGGTGCCGCGCGACCAGACTCACGGTCTGGTGGCAGACGGGTCAGGACGGGACGAGCAGCGCGACGTCGGCGCCGTCTTCGCGGCAGCGCCGCAGCAGCTCCGGCGCGTCGGTCTCCGTGGTCACGCGATGGCTGCGGTTCGTCGGCGCGCCGTGGAAGCGCGGCGTCAGCGCGCCGACGCGGCCCGCCTTCACCGCGAGCTGCAGCTGCCGGAGCGGCAGCCACGTGTTCGGGTCCTCGGCCGTCGTGTGCTTGCGGTCGTAGCCGACGTGCGAGATGCGCAGGTCCGGGATCGTGTCGCTGGAGTCGGAGAAGACCGTGTAGAACTTCGCCGCCGCGTTGTACTTCGCGCCGGGGCCCTGGTCACCCACGTCCGGCCGGTACGGCGCCGCCGTCGTGATGAGCGCGAGCCGCGACGCCGCGAGCGGCTTCGTGAGCGGCTGGAACGGCACGTCCGCGAAGTGGGCCCAGCGGTACGGCGTCGTGAAGCCGAGCGCGATGTAATAGTCGCGGGTGCGCTGCATGTACGGAACGGGCACGTCGTGCTCCGGCGCGGTCGTCATTTCGGCTCCCTCCCTGCCGGCGACCAGTGTCCCACAACTGCTCCCGCGGTTGCGCTCACCCCGGCGACCGACTATAAGGGGCGAGTGATCGTCTCCGTCCGCGTGTGCGGTCTGACCCGCCTCGTCGCGCTCGCCTGGCTCGCCGTTCTCGTCACCGGCTGCGGACTCAGCGTGCGGCAGAAGGCCGCGATCCAGCGGTTCGCGTCGAGCACGTCCGATTTCGCGACCGTGACGTCGACGGAGCTCGTCGCGACCCGGCGCGACCTGATCGACATGAACACGCTGCGTGCCGAGCTGGGCGACGAGGCCGTGCGCCCCGACCGCGTCGACGCGCTGTTCACCGTCGACCGCGTGCGAGCGCGCGTCGACGCGGTCGCCGCGCTGAAAGCGTACGGCGAGCTGCTCAACGTGCTCGCGACCAGCTCGCAGACCGCCGAGCTCAAGAACGCCGCCGACGGCTTCGTCGTCAGCCTGCGCAAGGTGCCGGGTGTCGGTCTCAGCGATGAGAAGGCCGGCGCCATCAGCACCGTCGTCCAGGCGGTCGGTGGTCTCGTGGTCGAGTACAAGCGCGCCGAGGCGGTGCGCGACGTCGTGCTCGCGACGAACCAGCAGGTCATGGCCGTGGTCGAGCTGGTGCGCCGTGACTTCGATCCGAAGGCCGACCACTGGAGCCTCGGCTACGCGGTCACGATCGAAGGGCTGCGGGGCGCCGCCGCGCTCGCGGCGCGCGGGCCGGACGCGGCGGGCCGCGCCGCGCTGATCGGGCGCGCCCGCGTCACGGCCGAGCAGAATCAGCGGCGCTTCGAGACGATCTCGGGCGAAGTGGCCGCGTCGGTCCTCGCGCTGCGCGAGGCGCAGGTGAACCTGCGTCACGTCGTGCAGTCGCGCGACATCACGGTCGACGAGATCCAGAGCTACGCGGCGCGCGTCGAGGACTTCGTCAAGATCTACCGCATCCTGCGCGCGCCCTGAGGAGGGACCTGATGCCACCCGAAGCGACGCTCGGGCGCGCGCTGCTCCGCACGCTCCAGGACCTCGACGCGCTCATTCCGAAGGTGTCCGACACGCAGCTCGCCGAGCTTCGCGAGAAGCGCGCCGCGCTCCTGCAGAGCATCGGGGACCTCGTCGAGACCAACCTCGACAAGGCGAGCGTCGAGTACGCGCAGGCGACGGCCGCCCTCGACGACGCCTCGAACCGCATTCGCGAAGCGAGCGCCAACATCGCGAAGGTGGCGCAGGCGATCGCGATGCTCGGCAAGGCGCTCGAGCTCGCCGCCAAGCTCGCCGCGGCCTGATTACCCCGCCGGGCTCGGCGTCGGCAGCGCCGCCCGCAGCGGCCGCGGCGGCCGGAACGTGAGCGCGATCGCCACCGCGCCCGCGCCGATCGCGGATGACGCGATGAACAGCCACGCGTAGCTGCCGAAGCTGTCGTAGAGCCAGCCGCCCACCACCGGGCCGAGCGCCATCCCGAGCGTGGCGACCGTCGACACCGCGCCGAACACCGCGCCCATGATCCGGCCGCCGAAGTATTCGCGCACGACGACCGCGTAGAGCGGCATCACGCCGCCGTACGCGACGCCGAAGACCATCGCGACCGCGTAGAAGCCCGACAGCTCGCGCGTGACGAGATAGAGGCTGATCGCGAAGGACTGCAGCGCGAGGCCCGCGATGAGCGTGCGCTTCGCGCCGACGCGGTCGGCCACGAGCCCGCAGACGATCTTGCCGCTGAACGACGCGACGCCCGCGAGGCTGAACACCGTGGCCGCCGCCATCGCCGTGACGCCGTGGTCGATCGCGTTCGTCACCATGTGGAAGATCGGGCCCGAGTGCGCGGCGCAGCACGCGAAGTGCGTCAGCGCGATCGCGGCGAACTGCGGCGTGCGCAGCGCCTGGCCGACGGTCATCGGCGGTCCCGCGCTCTCGGCGGCGGCGGTCGCGCCGGCGGAGACCATCGGCGGATTGCGCACGAGGAACGCGGCCGGGATCACGATCAGCCACACGAGGTCGCCGAGAACCAGCATCGCGGTGCGCCAGTCGTAGCTGCTGATGAGCCAGCGCGCGAGCGGCGCCATGAACGTGGAGCCGAAGCTCACGCCGGCCGACACGAGCGCGACGGCGAGCGTCCGGTTCTTCGTGAACCACTTCGCCGTCGCCGCCGTCATCGGTGCGTAGAGACTGCCCGCCGCGAGCCCGACGAGCACGCCGAACAGGATCTGGAACCAGCCGAGCGTCGTCGCGCGGCTCGCGCTCACGAGCCCGGCGCCGAGCAGCACGCCGCCGCACAGCACGACGATCCGCGTGCCGAAGCGATCCGAGAGCCAGCCCCACGCGAACGCGCCGGCGGCCATCGACAGGAAATTGAGCAGCGCGGCCGTCGCGATCGCGGTGCGCGACCAGCCGAGCGCCGCGCTCATCGGCTGCAGGAAGACGGTGAGCGACATCATCGCGCCGAAGCCGACGCACGTCACGACGATGCCGACGACGACGATGATCCAGCCGTAGAAGATCTTCATGGGGGTATTCTAGCGGCCCTTCACCGGTACCAGGCGCCAGCGCCCGTACGCGACGAACGCGGCGGCGATGCCGACCACGAACGGGACGATCGCGGCGACGAAGCCCATGCTCGCGGTCATCACCGCCGCGCCGGCCATGATGATCACGAGCCCCACCGCCGCGAGCGGCGTGAGGCCCGGACAGATGCGCAGGAGACCCGGCAGGATCATGCCGATCCCGCCGAGCACCTCGGCGATCGAGATGAACCGGATGAACCACGCCGGCAGCCCGGTCTCCTTCACCAGCTCGCCGATCGGCATCGCGAGCTTCATCCCGCCGGCGAAGAGGAACAGCGCGGCGAGCAGCACCTGGACGATCCAGAGCGCGACGTTCATGACTTCTTCGCTTCCGCCTCGGCGATCGTCTTCAGGCTCGCGAGGCCCTTCTCGAACTGGCCGCCGACCATCCGGTCCATGTTCATCACGAGGTGGAGCGCCTTGGCGACGAAGCCGCTGCGGCCCGCCATGCTCCACGTGACGCGCGTCTCATCGCCTTCCGGGGCGAGCGTGAACTGCACGTCGTTGGTCGCGGCCATCGGCTTGAGCATCTCGAGCTTGATACGCACGACCTCGGGTGCGCGGCTCTCGACGATCGTCACACGTCCGTCGCCGACCGACGAGTTCCCCGTCCACGAGAACGATGCACCGGGTCCGGCCGCCGGTCCGTCGAAGCTCTTCTTCATCGCGGGATCGATCTTCTCCCACGGCGACCACGCCTCCCACCTGCGGAGGTCGTTGATCTGCGCGAACACCGCGGCCGGCGGCGCGGGAATGACCGCGCTCCGGGTGACACGGAACTCGGACGGCTGCAGCGCGATGGCGCCGGCGAGTCCGACGACGACCGCCGCGCCGGCGATGACGATCTTCTTCAGCATGGCTCCCTCTATCCGCCCGCCATGGCGCCGACGATCAGCAGCGGCTCCGCGCCAGCGGCAACAGGTTCTGGTAGGAGCGTGTCGGGCGGATCGTGAGACAGATCCTGCTCGCAGGCGAAGAGGCGCAGGAACGCGCGGCGCTGATGCGTGATCTGGTCGCGGATGGTACCGCGCAGCACCGGGTACGTCGCCTCGAGCGCGTCCAGCACCGCGCGCTGGGTGACGGGCCCGGGGACGTCCACCTTCGCCTCGCCGGAGACGTGCGCGAGCGTGCGCAGATGCGCCGGCAGGACCACACGCACGGTCATGGCAGCGTCTGCGCCTCGACGGAGACGACCGACGGCAGATCGCGCACGATCGGCTGCCAGCTGTCGCCGGCGTCCGCGGACCCATACACCTGCCCGCCGGTCGTGCCGAAGTAGATCCCGCACGGATCGAGGGCGTCCACCGACATCGAGTCGCGGAGCACGTTCACGTAGCAGTGGCTCTGCGGCAGGCCTCTGGTCAGCGCCTCCCACTCGTTGCCGCCGCTGCGGCTGCGATAGACGCGCAGCTTCCCGTCCGGCGGATAGTGCTCGGAGTCGCTCTTGATCGGCACCACGTAGATGGTGTCCGGCTCGTGCGCGTGGACGTCGATCGGGAAGCCGAAGTCCGTCGGCAGGTTGCCGCTGACCTCGCGCCAGCTCTCGCCCGCGTCGTCGCTGCGCATCACGTCCCAGTGCTTCTGCATGAACAGCACGTTCGGTCGCGTGCGATGCATGGTGATGCGATGCACGCAGTGCCCGACTTCCGCCGTCGGGTTCGGAATCTGCTCGGAGCGGAGGCCGCGGTTCATCGGGCGCCACGTCTTCCCGGCGTCGTCGCTGCGGAACGTGCCGGCCGCGGAGATCGCGATGAACATCCGGCCGGGCGTGCCCGGATCGAGCAGGATCGTGTGCAGGCACATCCCGCCGGCGCCGGGCTGCCAGAGGTGGCCGGACTCGTGCGTGCGCAGCCCGGGCAGCTCGTGCCAGGCCTGGCCGCCGTCCTTCGTCTGGAACAGCGCCGCGTCCTCGACGCCCGCGTAGACCGTGTCCGGATCGTTCAGCGACGGCTCGAGGTGCCACACGCGCGCGAACTCCCACGGATGCGGCGTGCCGTCGTACCACTGGTGCGTGCCCGTCGGCCCGTCGTACGTGAACTTGTTGCCGACGGCTTCCCACGTCTTGCCGCCGTCGTTCGAGCGCTGGATCACCTGCCCGAACCAGCTCGACGACTGCGACGCGTAGAGCCGGTTCGGATCCGCCGGCGAGCCCTTGAGGTGATAGATCTCCCAGCCGCCGAAGTGCGGGCCGCTGACGTCCCAGTTCTTGCGCGTGCCGTCCGACGTGAGAACGAACGCGCCCTTTCGCGTGCCGACGAGTAGCCGGACTCGGCTCATCGGGTGGTTCCTCCGTTCAGTGGCAGACGGTTTTCCGGATGCTGCCGAAATGTTCGTCGAGGTGACCCATCAGACCCATGCCGATGAGCTGCTCGACCGTCATCGGGGCATGTCCGACAGCACGGTGCCGCTCTTCGAGAGCTGATCATCGCTCAGCCCGCGAATCGTCGCCACCACCATCGCCACGCCGCGGTCGAGCTGCGCGAGCGTCTCCGCCTTCGTGCACCGCGCGTGCTCCTTCGCGTGCGCCGCGTTCATCTCGTCGATCTTCGTGATCGACAGCGTTCCCGGCTGCCCGGCCACGAGACCCTCGATCATCTGCGAGATCGGCTCGAGCACGCCGGCGTAGTGGTGTGCGGTCACGCCGACAGACCACTGCTCGGCCGCCGTGACCTTCACCCAGTCGGCGTCGCCGAGCCTCTCGACGGTCGCGCGCGCTTCACGGACCTTCACCTCGAACGCGGCAGCGAGCGCTTCCGTTCGCGTGCTCATCATCGCCGCGGCTCGAGCAGCTGCAGGAGGTTGCCTTCGGGATCCTTCAGCGTCGCGATGCGCAGGGTCCCGTAGTCGGTCGGCGCTTCGACGAACTCCACCCCGGCGGCTTTCAAGCGCTTCCAGTCGGCGTCGACGTCGGTGGTGGCGAGGCCGACCATGTGCCGCGCGGGATCGGTGTTGCGGCCACGCACCTCGCTGTGCGTGCCGAGCGCGAGCGCCGGCGCTGACGGATCGCCGAGGACGACGAACCCTTCGATCTGCACGCCGACCTTCAAGCCCAGCACGTCGCGATAGAACGGCAGCAGGTTGTCGAGGCTTTCGCTCCAGATGGTGGTGCCGCGCAGTCCCGTGATCATCGTGGTGCTCCTTCCCGTACGGGGCGAATCTCGATCGTGCTCATGCGGGCCAGCGGAATCCGTTCAGCGATCTCGATGGCCTCGTCGAGGTCCTTAACGTCGATCAACATGTAGCCGCCGAGCTGCTCGCGTGTCTCGGCGAAGGGCCCGGCGGTGACGAGTCGCTTGCCGTCGCGCACGCGCACGCTCGTGGCCGACGCCGACGGCAGGAGCGGGTGCCCGGCGATGTACTGGCCACGCGCGGTGAGCTCGTCCGACACGACCACCGTGTCCTCGTAGATCTTCCGGCGCTCGGCCGCGGTGAGCCGGGCCCACCGTTCCTCGTCGCGGCAGATCAGCAGCATGTATTTCACCTGGCCCTCCTTCATGAGTGAGTCGAACGGCCGGCGCGGGAATCGACAGGGACCCGAAAAGTATCTAACGTGAGGTATGCGCGCGGACGCCGACGCGGCGATCGGTGAGGTTCATCGCGCAGATTGGGGCCGGATCGTCGCCACCCTGATCCGGCTGGTGGGCGATTTCGACGTGGCCGAGGAGGCCGCGCAGGAGGCCTTCGCCGTGGCCGCCGAGCAGTGGCGGACCGGCGGTGTCCCCGACTACTCGCGCGCGTGGATCATCCAGACCGCGCGGCACAAGGCGATCGACCGCATCCGCCGCCGGGCGCGGCTCGAGGAGAAGGTCGACGACTATGTGGCCGCCGGGTTCGGCCAGGCGATCGTCGAGGCTCAGGATCCGCACGAGATCCCGGACGACAGCCTAAGGCTCATCTTCACCTGCTGCCATCCCGCGCTCGCGCCCGAAACGCAGGTGGCGCTCACGCTGCGCACGCTCGGCGGCCTCGAGACCGACGAGATCGCGCGCGCGTTCCTGGTGCCGACCGCGACGATGGCGCAACGGCTCGTGCGCGCGAAGAGCAAGATCCGCGACGCGCGGATTCCGTACGTCGTGCCCGACACGCAGGCAATGCCGGAGCGCCTCGACGCCGTGCTGACCGTCATCTATCTGATCTTCAGCGAGGGCTACGCGTCGACGCGCGGCGACGTGCTCGTCCGCACCGACCTCTGCGCGGAAGCGATCCGGCTCGCGCGCGTCGTGTGCGCCGCGATGGCGCCGCGGCCGCCGGCCGAAGTGACCGGCCTGCTCGCGCTGATGCTGCTGCACGACGCGCGGCGCCAGAGCCGGCTCGACGAGGCCGGCGACCTCGTGCTGCTCGAGGATCAGGATCGCCGCCGCTGGAACAAGGAACAGATAGCGGAAGCGCTGCCGCTCGTCGAGGACGCGCTGCGCGCCGGGCCCGGCCCGTTCTCGCTGCAGGCGGCGATCGCCGCGCTTCACTGCCAGGCCGCGCGCGCGGAGGACACGGACTGGCTGCAGATCGTCCAGCTCTACGACGTGCTCGAGCGGATGCAGCCTTCGCCGGTCGTGGCGCTCAATCGTGCCGCCGCGGTCGCGATGGCGTACGGGCCGCGCGCCGGGCTCACGCTCATCGACGCGCTGACGAAAGATCTCGAGCGGTACTACCTGCTCCACTCCGCGCGCGCCGAGCTGCTGCGCAGGCTGGGAAACTTCCGCGACGCGGCGACGAGCTACAAGCGCGCGCTCGCGCTGGTGACGAACGACGCCGAGCGGCGCTTTCTCGAGCGGCGCCTGCGCGAGGTCGGCGGCGGGCGCTGACCGGAATCTCCGGCACGGCCTCCCCCCTCTCAAGGGCGGAGGCGATTGAGATGACGCAGACCCTGACCGAACAGACCTACGACGAGGCGCTGGCAGCGGCCGAAGGCCTCGTGATGGTCGACTTCTGGGCCGAGTGGTGTGGCCCGTGCCGCGCGGTGGCGCCCGTGCTCGACGAGGTCTCCGCGACGCGCGGCGTGCCGCTGATGAAGGTGAACGTCGACGAGAACCCGGGGCTGGCGGCGCGTTACGGCATCCGCTCGATCCCGAGCATCCTCTTCGTGAAGGACGGCGAGGTCGTCGACCGCGTCGTCGGCGCGGCCCCGAAGGCGGCGTTCGAGAAGATCATCGCCGCGCGCGCCTGAGAGTCAGGCGCGCCCGTCGACGGCGCGACGCAGCTGCGCCAGGTGGTTGTCGTCGTGCGCCGCGAGACTCTCCACCCACTCGAGCAGTGGCCTTCGGCCGCGGCTCGGGTGGATCCCTCCGCGCTCCCACTCCTTCCCGCTCAACCCTGACAACAGCGTAACGACTTCCTCACGTCGAGGCCGCCACGCGGCGAGCGCCTCGTGCGGATCGCAGCGGCCGTACTGACGCTCGACCGCCCAGCGATCCGGATCGAACGGGTGACCGATCGCGCCGGCGATCCGCCACGCGCGAAGGTCTTCCGGCGTGGCGCTGAACGCGAGAATCACCGGCTCGTCGAGCGCGAGGATCGTGTGGAAGCGGAGCTGGAACAGCTCTTCGACGTCGCGGAGGTGGCAGAGGATCTCGATCGACGACCAGCTCTGCGGCTCGGGCCGGCGGGCGAGGGCTTCCCCGTCACGGCCCGCGAGCGCGTGCGCCGCGGCGGCCGGCGTGCGCTCGAGCCGGCTCAGAATCTCCGCAACGGCGGCCAACGATCAGGCGGCTTCGAGCGCCGCGAGCTTCTCCACGATCGACACGCACGCTTCCGCCAGCTCCGTGCCCTTCGTGCGCATGTGCTCCTTGAAGAAGCTCTCGTGGACCGCGTGCTCGTGGAAGTGATGCGGCGTGAGCACGGCCGAGAGCACCGGCACCTCGGTGTCGAGCGACGTCTGCACGATGCCCTGCAGGACCGCCTGCGCCACGAAGTCGTGCCGGTAGATGCCGCCGTCGACCACGAGCCCGCTGGCGCACACCGCCGCGTAGCGCCCGGTCTTCGCGAGCTTCCGCGCCATGAGCGGGATCTCGAGGCTCCCGGGCGTGGAGAAGAACTCGATGTCGCTCTTCTGATACCCGTGCTTGGACATCTCCGCCACGAACGCCGCCTTGCAGTGATCCGTGATGTCCGTGTGCCACGACGCCTGAACGTAGGCGATCGGCTTCCGCGTCATCGCTGTCCTCCTCTTTCCATGCCCCATACGATGGAACGGAATCGCCGCGTTCGCCAGAGGTGATTCGTCATGGCGCGTCCGGAATCCAGCTGCCGTGGAATCCGAACGGCACGCGCTGCGGCAACCCGATCGTCGCGAGCGGCTTGGCGCCGACGTCGGCGGCGTCGAGGATCACGAGGTCGCTGCCGTCGCGGGCCGCGTCGTACACGTACGTCATCAGCCAGCCCTCGTCCTCGGCGGCCGTCGGCGATGCCGGCACGAAGACGGGCTCCGACGGAATGCGCCCCGCGCCGAAGTCGTGGACCGCGGATGCGCCGTTCCGAAGGTCGTACTTGATCACCGCCGTCCCCGTGCCGCGATCGACGCCGTGCTCGGTGTAAACGGCGTAGCCGTAGCGATACGGCGCGCCCATCCGCCGCTCGTCGAAGCGCGGGAACTCGACCGCGCGCTCGTCGAGCGACTGCTCGCTGACACGGCCCGCGCGCAGGTCGATCTTCCAGCGATGCAACACGGCCGGCGCCGCGCCGCCCGAGTCGACGCGCCACAGCTGCGCGTAACGCACGACGTCCATGATGACGGCGCCGTGCTCGTCCTCGTAGGCGTTCATCGGGTGGAAGACGTAGCAGGGCTCGACCTCGAACCAGCGGACGTCCGCGTTGCCGCCGCCGCGCGGCATCACGCCGAGACGCGCGCCGTACTCGTCGCTCCACCGATACGGCATGGTCCCCGCCATCGCCCGCTCGAGGTCGAACACGACGGGGAGATCCATGAAGACGACGTGCCGATCCGTGATCGCGAAGTCGTGGATCATGGTCGGCCCGGGGACCTCGATCGGCTCGCTCCGCACGAGACGGCCGCTCGCGTCGGCGCGGTGATACGTGAGAAACGGCGTCATGTAGTTGTAGAAGAAGAAGTGGAGCTCACCGGTGCGCGGACAGATCTTGGGATGCGCGGTCATGCCGGTGGTGAGCCGGCCGCCGTAGTCGAAGCACCCGACCGTCTCGAGCTCGCGCGTGACCTCGGTGGGTAACGACGTCTCGACGAGCGCGAGCATGCGTCCGGCGTGCGCGACGATGTGGGTGTTGGCGATCCCCACGGTCACGTCCCGCGTGAAGTCCTCCCGCAGCGCCCTGGCGCCTTCGACGAACGCGCGCGTCCGCACCCACCGGTTGCGATACCAGACCGCGCGCCCGTCGCGCAGCTCCACCCCGTGCAGCATCCCGTCGCCGAAGAACCAGTGGGGCGACGTGCCGCTCTTCGGGTTCGGGCCGTTGCGGACGTAGCGGCCCTGCAGGGCGCGGGGAATCGCGCCCTGCACGGGCAGGTCGAAGGCCGTCACCTCGTTCAGGACGGGGGCGAAGTTTCCGCGAAGGTGGAAGGGCGTGGCGCCGGCGGTGCTCATCCTCGCGGCTCCTCGCGGATGAAGCGTCCGCTGCGCAGCTCGCGCAGCGCCTCCTCGATCTCCGCGCGCGTGTTCATCACGAACGGTCCGTAGCGCGCGATCGGCTCGCGCAGCGGCCGCGCGGCTGCGAGCAGGAATCGCCCGCCCGTTCCCTGCGCGGCCGCCTCGATCACGTCGCCGGCGCCGAAGACCACGAGCGCCGGCGCCTGCACGCGCGACTGCGCGGGTCCGAAGCGAACCTCGCCCTGGTCCACGTACGCGAACGCCGTGTGATCGCGCGTCACCTCCTCACGGAACGTCGTGCCGGCGGCGAGCGTCACGTCGACGAACTTCGGCGCGACCGCGAGGCCTTCCACGGGCCCGGTGAGACGGCCGCCCGCCGCGTCGCCCGCGATCACGCGCGCCTTCGCGCCGCCGTCCAGCTCCACCTCGGCGAGCTTGGATGCGTGGAGATCGCGGTACTTCGGCCGCGACATCTTCTCGCTCGCGGGCAGGTTCAGCCAGAGCTGGAGCCCGGCGATGCCCTCCGGGCGCACCTGCGGCATCTCCTCGTGCATGATCCCGCTGCCCGACGTCATCCACTGGATGTCGCCGGCGCCGATCGCGCCGCGGTGCCCGAGCGAGTCGCCGTGCTTCACCTCGCCGTGGCGGATGAGCGTGACGGTCTCGATCCCCCGATGCGGGTGATACGGAAACCCGGCCTCGTAATCGCGCGGCTCGACCGACTCGAAGTGATCGAGCAGGAGAAACGGGTCGAGATGATCGAGCGTCCGCGTGCCGATGCTCCGGCGCAGATGGACGCCGGCGCCCTCGATGACGGGCTCCGGGCGGATGACCTGAGCGACCGGCCGTGACGTCAAGGTCTTCATGCCCTTGAGATGCTACAGCGATTCAGGTAGAGTCCGGGCTTCTCCCGGAGGTCTTCTGACCGCTCAGTCCGCTCCACTCTCGATCGGACAGAGGAGGAAGTCATGAAGACACTGGTCGTCATCGCGATGATCGTTGCCCTCCCCGCCACAGCGTTCGCGTTCCAGTGCCCCGTCCTGCAGAAGGAGATCGAGAAGCACCTCGGCAACCGCTTCGATGCCACGGCGTCCAGCGCGAAGCAGCTCGCGGCGCAGGGCGACGCCCTGCACAAGGCCGGCAACCACGCCGAGTCGGTGAAGAAGTACGAAGAGGCGATGAAGTCAGCGAAGATCGAGCCGCCGAAGAAGTAGCGGCCCACGCCGGGCGCGGCGATGTCGCTTCGCCGCGCCCGGCAGTGCGCCTAGGCGGGACGACGCGCGACGGCGCTCGCGATCACCGGACGATCGGTCGGAAACGCGAGCACCGGCGGCGATGACGGATCGAACCACCCGACCGCGGCCGCGTCGTCGCCCGCGCACGGCTCCGCGCGCGGGTCGACACGCCAGGCGTTGAACCAGATGCCCACGGTCGGGCGCGTCGGCTCGTGGCGATTCACCGTCACCTGCGCGACGTCGCCGATCTCGACCTCGAGGCCGGTCTCTTCGAGCGCTTCGCGCGCCGCCGCGGCCCTGAGGTCCTCGCCCCAGCCGACGTACCCGCACGGCAAACACCACTGGCCCGCGCCGTATTGCTCCCGCGCGCGCTGGACGAGCAGCACCCATCCGGCGTCGTCGACGACCACCACGGCGACGCCGACGCCCATGTTCGCGAAGGCGACGAAGCCGCAGCGCGCGCAGTCGAAGCGCGACGACGCCGGCCGCTCGAGGGGCGCCGCGCAGCGCGGACAGAACTTCCAGCCGTCGTGACTGATCTGGCACTCAGCCGAGGAACTTCTGGATCGCCTGCACGAAGGCGTCGGGCTGCTCGTAGGGCAGCATGTGGCCGGCGCCGTCGATCGTCTCGAGCCGCGCGCGCGGGAGGAGCGACTGCCACTGCTTCGCGTACGCGGGGACGATGAGGCGGTCCTGCGCGCCCCATACCAGCAGCGTGTCCGCTGTCAGCCGATAGAGACGCTTGGACAGCCGGCGGTTCGGAATCGGAAACAGGATCTTGCCCGCCATCGAGAGCCGGCGCTGCGTCGCGATGTAGAAGTCCTTCAGCGCTTCGATCTCCGAGAGATCGGCGCCGCCCGTCAGCAGCGCCTGACCCTTCTGCGGATCGGCGAAGAGCACCTCCGCGATCTGGAACGGCAGCATCGCGAAGATGTCCGGAATCGGATACTCGTCCATCCACAGGCCGGCCGGCGCGGCGAGCACCAGCTTGCCGAGATCGCGGGGCGCCAGGCACGCCATCTCCGCGGCGATCATCCCGCCCATGGAATGGCCGACGACGTGCGGGCGTGAAAGACCGAGGGCGTCGACGAGATCCCAGCCGTGGAGCGCGAAGTCGAGCATGTCCTCGAGCAGCTCGTCGCCGGCCGATTCGCCGTACCCGGGCCATTCCGGCGCGAAGACCGAGTGGCGCTGCGCGAGCGCGTCGAGGAACGGGTTGTCCGGGAGGAGCCCGCCGGCGCCGTGAAGGTAGACGAGCGGCGCCCCGCTTCCACCCTCAAGTACGCGACAACGCGTGCCCTTTTTAGTGTCGACCGTGCGCCACTTCATGCCGTGGCCCTCCGCCGGGCAGCATAGAGACTTTTGACGGCCTTTTCACGCTCTGTTCACGGTGTGCGTCGTCCAATGCGACCATGAACGATACAGAGCGTCGCCAGCCCATCCGGTTCAGCCGCATCGTCAGCACCCCGGGCGGCGCCGTGATCGTCCGGATGCTCGCGTCTCAGTAAGGCCAGCCCTCGCGCGGCTTCTCGGCGCCCGGCCGGCGCTCTTCGGGCCTGATCGGATCGTCCATCGGATGGATCCACCAGCGGTCGTCGTGCTTCCACTCGGGCCACATGTCGCGCAAGTGCGGCATGACTTTCTCGGCGAAGAGCTTCGTCGAGTGCCGTGTCTTCCAGTCCGGCATGTTGCCGTTGTGCATCAGGCAGAACAGTGTCCCGATCCGGAGACCCTTGATGCACTCCTCGAGCTGCTGCCGCACGGTCTCGGGGCTGCCGGCGATGACGAAGCGCTCGTCGACGAGCTGCTTCCACGTGAGGTTCTCGAGGATCTTCTGCCGCGACTGCGTGAGCTGCGAGAGCGCGCCGTACTTCACGGTGGCCTGCGTGCGATAGCCCGGCGGATCGGCGAAGGGCGGGAAGATGTGCAGGCACCGGTTGAAGAAGTAGAGGCAGTGCTCGGCGTAGAGCGTCTCGGCCTCCGCATCCGTGTCGGCGACGCAGACGATCTGCGCGAACGAGGCGCGATAGGGCGACTCGTCCTTGCCGCGCTTGGCGACGCGCTCCCAGTACCCGTCGAGGAGCGACTTCCCGCGGAGGTATCCGAAGAAGGACAGGTACGAGTAGTTGTAGTCGTAGTCGAGGCAGAAGTCCCACGTCTCGATGGAGCCGCCGCCCGGAATGTAGATGGGCGGATGCGGCTTCTGGATGGGCTTCGGCCAGCAGTTGACGTGGCGGAGCTGGTTGTACTTCCCGTCGAAGGCGAAGGGCTCGTCACTGGCCCACGCCTTCATGATCATGTCGTGCGCTTCCTTATACTTGTCGCGCGTGAGCGCGGGGATCTGCCCGTAGCAGAAGTTCGTGTCCATCGGCGTCCCGACGGGAAACCCGGCGACGAGCCGTCCCCCGGAGATGACGTCGAGCATGGCGAACTCTTCTGCGACGCGAATGGGCGGGTTGTACCCGGCGATGGAGTTCCCGATCACGCACAGCGCGGCCTTGGACGTGCGCCGGCTGAGCGTGGCGGCGATCAGATTGGGCGAGGGCATGAGGCCGTACCCGTTCTGATGGTGCTCGTTGCACCCGATGCCGTCGAACCCGACCGTCTCCGCGTACTCGAGCTGGTCGAGGTACGTGTGGTAGACGTGGTGCCCTTTCTTCGGGTCGTACAGCGTGTTGGGAATGTCGACCCACACGCTCCGATGCTTCTCCCTGAAGTCGTCGGGCAGGTACGGCCAGGGCATCAGGTTGAACCAGGTGAATTTCATCGGGTCGGACCTCCGGGAAGGAGCATAGCGCGGTTCCCACCAGTTCTTGCAGGTCTCGGGTTCACAGTAAACTGACGACATCGCGCGGAAAGTGCGAGCAAACGAGACGGGCGTTCATGAGGTGCTACGGCGCCAGAGCGAGGACCCAGAAGATCACGACCTCGGCCTGATCGAAGAATGCCTTCGACTCACGCCGGAGCAGCGTCTCCAGAGACTCACGAACTGGGTCGCTTTCGTCGCGTCGGCACTCTCCCTGGCAGGTCACCCCGTCGCCGTGGCTTCGCTGGAAGACGTCATCCGGTCGAAGGAGGCGGCGAACCGTCCGAAGGACCAGGCCGCGTTGCCGACTCCGCGCCTCCTGCTTCGACGGCTGAAAGAAGGCGGGTTCCGGCCGCTCGTCCAATCGCCTGCACGCGCAGCGCCGCGCGGCGCGCACGTTCAGCGCGCCGCGCTCGCTCGGTCGGCGTGAGTCGCAGGTTCGCGCGGATCAGCGAGAGATCCACGCCGTTGTCGTCGTACTGACCCGGAGCGCCGAATTCTTCCGGCTTCACAGGATCTTCAGGAACTCCACGAGGTCGCGGAGGTCGGCGTCCGTCAGCTTCTCCGACGTGCCGGCCTTCTGCACGTACTCCCACATGAATTTCACGGCCTCGTCGAGCGTCTTGTACCGGCCGTCGTGGAAATACGGCGCGGTCAGGCTCACGACACGCAGCGACGGCACCTTGAACGTGCCGCCCGAGAACACGTCCTCGAGATCCTTCTTGTCGTACGTCGGCGGAAGGTGACACGCCTTGCACCCGGCACGATCGAAGACCGCGAAGCCACGCTTGGCGGCCGCGGACGCGGCGTCGGTCGGCGTCCCGTCGGCCTTCAGGTTCGGATTCACCGGATAGCCGAGCGATTTCAGATACGCCACCAGCGCCGCCAGCGTCTCCGGTGAAGGCTCCGGGCCCTTCATGCGGTTGACGATGATGGCGCGGATGTTTGCAGAAAGGCTCGGCGCGGTACCCGCCCACGAGAGCGCCGCCCGCTGGCCCACGCCCCACATCGTCGGCGTGCTGCGCCCGTTCGGGTCGCCGTCGGGCACCACGTTCACGCCGACGTACGTCAGGTTGTTCGTGTGCGCGTTGTTCGGGTGACACGAGGCGCACGACCACTTGCCGTCGCCCGACAGCTTCACGTCGTTGAACAGGTCGCGCCCCTTCGCGACGAGCGGCTGCTCCGCGGCACTCACCGCGAGCTGCGTCGGCGTCAGGTCGGCCGTCGCACAGCCGGCCACCACCATGGCGGCGCAGATCGTCAAAATTGCGAAGAATCGGTTGCGTGGTCTCGGCATGACGCCTCCTCCGTGTGGGAGCGGCATTCGGTAGGTCGCCGGAAGAGCATACTAGAATCATCGGCATGGCCCGGGCGGCACGCGCGCGGCCGCACCATCCGGGAGGCATGATGCTGACGACGACGGTGGTCGGGAGCTATCCGCAGCCGGACTGGCTCGTGAACCGCGCGCTCTTGCTGGAGAAGCGCGTGCCCCGCGTGCGCGCGGAGGCGATCTGGCGCGTGCCGGAAGCGCTGCTCGAGCAGGCGCAGGACGACGCCACGATCCTGGCGATCCGCGACATGGAGCGCGCCGGCATCGACGTCGTCACCGACGGCGAGATCCGCCGCGAGAGCTACTCCAACCGCTTCGCGACGGCGCTCGACGGCGTGGACGTGAAGACGCCGGGCTACATCACCGACCGCTCCGGCAATCAGACGCCGGTGCCGCGCGTCGTCGGCAAGATCCAGCGCACGCGGCCGGTGGAGCTGCGCGACATGCAGTTCCTGCGGCAGAACACCACGCGCACGGCAAAGATCACGCTGCCCGGTCCGTTCACGATGGCGCAGCAGGCGATGAACGAGTTCTACCGGGACGTCGAAGCGCTCGCGATGGACTTCGCCGTCGCGGTGAACGAGGAGCTGAAGGATCTCCAGACCGCGGGCGCGGACGTGATCCAGCTCGACGAGCCGTGGCTCCGCAACGATCCGGAGGCGGCCAAGCGCTTCGCGGTGCGCGCGATCAATCGCGCGCTCGAAGGCATCACGGTGCCGACGGCCGTGCACCTCTGCTTCGGCTACGCGGCGGTGGTGAAGACGCAGAAGCCGACGGGCTACGCGTTCCTGCCGCAGCTCGCGGACTCGATCGCGCAGCAGATCTCGATCGAGGCGGCGCAGCCGAAGCTCGACCTCGGGATCCTGCGCGACCTCGCCGGCAAGACGATCATGCTCGGCGTGATCGATCTCAGCGACCCGAACGTGGAGACGGCGGAGCACGTCGCGGCGCGCATTCGGGCCGGCTTGCAGTACCTCCAGCCGGACCGGCTCGTGCCCGCGCCCGACTGCGGGATGAAGTACCTCCCGCGCCCGACCGCGTTCGGCAAGCTGAAGGCGCTGAGCGAGGGAGCGCGCCTCGTGAGATCCGAGCTCGGCTGACCGGCGAGCGCTACCCGCCCGGCGGCGGCGCCGACTGGACGTACGCGGGGCCGTTCGCCCCGTACGCGAGCGTGTACCAGGCCGATCCGCACTTGTAGCAGGTGATGTCGCCCGCCGCCGTTTGCGCATTCTCGCACGGCGGTGGGATCGTCGCCGGCGCCGGCGCGGCCACGGGCGCGCCCGCCGGTGGCGGCCGCGCCCTCGCGCGAAAATCCCGTGCTGCTGCCGGTCGTCCCGGCGGCGCCGCGGCCACGACCACCACCGCCACGCTGAGCGAGCGCATCGTGGGTAATTGCGCCGAGCAGCGTCAGCGCGAGTCCGATGGCACAGAGCGGAGACCAGATGCGGGGGCTCATCGCGACGCTCCCTTCTTCGCCGAGGCGCCCCGGTATCGCGGCAGCGCGGCGGCGAACGGAATCTTGCTGGCGTTGGCGGGCGGGGTGAACGTGAACGCCGAGTCCGGCGCGTCGGCGGCGACGTTCCAGCCGGAGAACTGCGCGCGGAACTGCGGCTGGCCACGCTCGGCGGGATACGTGAGCACGATCCGCTGCGGCAGTGGCTGATCGCCGTCGGCGATCCACACCTGGAAGCTCACGGTGTCCGTGCGCCCGACGAGGTGGTGCGCGGCCGCGCCGAGGATCGCGGTCTTCTCCACGTACTCGACGGCCTTGACCCGGCGGTCCAGATCGCCCCCGGCCTTGCTGAGGAACAGCGCGGCGAGCGGCAGCCGCATGCCGAGGTCGCGGACGAAATAGACGAGCGTCTCGTCGACGCCGCCGGGCTGCGCGGCCCGTTGCTCTTCTCCGCCTCGAGGCGCAGACGGTCCGGACAGCTGATCGTGAGCGTGCGCACCTCGTTCCACTCGATCTTCTGTCCCGACGGCTGCACGCTGTCGTACGGCGCCGCGACCTTCACGCTGAGCCGCTGGGTCTTGCCGAGGAACTCCGCCATCTTGATGAGAAGGGGCTTCGCTTCGGGCGTGGATCCACCCGGCGCCTGCGCGTGAGCGAGCCCCGCCGTCGTCACGGAGACCGCGCAAAGCGCCGCGGCCAGCCATCCCTTCGTGATCGCATTACCGCTTTCGTCTCACGACCGAAGGCGGCACGCGATGGGACGTTGGGCGTATGCAGGCGGCCGATGAAACGCCACCGGCAGCATCGCGAAACGGATATGCTACTGTCCCGTGATGATTGCGTCGTGGATTCGCCGCAGTAGACGCTCACTCACCTCCTAGGATTCAAGGCGTGCCCGCCGAAGCCGGCCCCCATCCTGGCGCGCGAGTCCTGATCCTCACGGCGCCTTACGGCTCCGGACACGACGCCGTCGCACGGGCGCTCGCCGCGGAGCTGACCGCCGCCGGGGCGCGACCGAGAGTCGTCGATCACTTCTTCGAGCTCATCGACGCGCGATTCGCGTGGATCACGCGCGCGATCTACAACGGCGTGCTGCGCTTCGCTCCCGCGCTGTGGGGCGCCGCGTACGCGCTCGGCGACCGGATGGATCCCGCCTCGCCGTGCACCTTCGACGCGAATCGTCTCGGGGCCACGCGCCTCGAGCGCCTGCTACGCGCGGAGCGCCCCGACGCGGTGATCTGCACGCATCCGACACCGGCCGGCGCACTGGCCGCGCTGCGCGCGCGCGGCGTCGCGACACCGCCCGCCATCCTCGTCTACACCGACTTCGCCGCGCACAGCCAGTGCATCCAGCCCGGGACCGATCTCTACTGCGTGCCCGCGCCGGCGATCACGCACGAGATCGTGGCGCGCGGCGTCCCGCACGAGCGCGTGCTCGTGACCGGGATCCCGGTGCGCCGCGAGTTCGCGACACCGCTCGCGCGCGACGCCGCTCGCGCGGCGCTCGGCGTCGCACGCGACCGTCCGCTCATCCTCGCGATGGCCGGCACGTTCGCGTGGATGGGACGCCTGGCGGCCGTGACGCGCGCATTGCTCACGCTGCCCGTGGCGGCGCAGAGCATCGTCGTGACGGGACGTGACGCGGCGCTGCGCGCGTGGCTCGACCGCATGGTGCGCGGCGCTGAAGATCGCGTGCGCGTCCTCGGCTACGCGAGCAACGTGCACGTGCTGATGGCCGCGGCGGACGTGCTGATCACGAAGGCCGGCGGCATCACGCTCGCCGAGTCGATGGCAGCCGAGCTGCCCGTCGTGTGCTTCGGCTCGCTCCCGGGACACGAGACGCTCAACGAGCGCTTCATGGTGTCGAGCGGCGCGGCGCTGCCGGCACGCTCGAGCCAGGAGCTCGCGCGTCTGCTGCGCACGGTCATCGCCGACCCCGCGATCCTCGACGGGCTCCGGCCCGGCCTGCGCGCGCTCCGCCGGCCGGACGCGACTCGCGATATCGTCGCGCACGCGCTGCGGCTCGGTACGGCGCACGCGAAGACGGCCGACCCGTCGAAGGCGATCCCCGCTCTGGCGCTCGCGCGGTGATCGACCTCCTCGCCCTGCTCCTCCGCGGCATCGCCGCGGCGGGCGGCGCCGTCGCGCTCGGCGGGGTCGTCTACGTCCTGGTGGTCCTGCGTCCCGGGCCCGGCACCGACCGCGCGATCGGACGGACCCTCACGCTCGCGACGGTGGGCGCCGGCCTCGCCGCGGTCGCGCAGGCCGCGACGCTCGCGATCACGCTCGCCGTCCTCGCCGACGTGCGCGTCACACTCGCGGACGCGTTGCGCACGCACTGGCTGCTCGCCGGTCTCGGGCGCACCGCGGCGCTTGCCGCGACGGCGCTGCTCGCGTGTCTCGTGCGCCACACGCCCCCGTCGTCCCTAGCGTGGCTCGCGCTCGTCATCGCCGCCGTCGCGGGCGTCGCCTCCGCGGGCGCGACGAGCCACGCGGCGGCGCGCGTGAGCGCGCGCGAATGGGCCGTCGCGCTCAACGCCGTCCACCAGATCGCCGTCGCGGTCTGGGTGGGGGGCCTCGTGCACCTGCTCGCGACGTGGCCGCCGCGAGCCGACGCGCTCCGCCGCTTCTCCACCGTCGCGCTGACCGCGGTCGCGACGCTCGCGGCGACGGGCACCGGACTCGCGGTCCTGCACGTCGGCGGCCTCGGCGCGTTCGGCACGTCCTACGCGGCGATGCTCCTCACGAAGGTCCTCGTGTTCGCGGGACTCGTCGGCGTCGCCGCCGTCAATCGCGCGGCGGTGCGGCGGATGCCGCATGATGCGCCGCCGCCGCCGCTCCGCGTGCGCCGCTTCGTCGAGGTCGAGGTCGGCGTGGCCGTGACGCTGGTCTTCGTGGCGGCGTCGCTCTCGTCGGCGCCCCCGGCCGTCGACGTCGCCGACCGCGCGACGCTGAGCGAGGTCGCCGCGCGGCTCACGCCGCGGTGGCCCACGCTGACGAGCCCGACGTTCGCGGAGCTCGCCCAGGCGTCACCGTTCGACGATCGCGAGGCCCCGCGCACGGAGGCCGACCGCGGGTGGTCGGAGTTCAATCACAACGTCGCCGGGCTCTTCGTGCTCGCGATGGGCGTGCTCGCCGTGCTGGAGCGCTCGGGCCGCGCGCCGTGGGCGCGCGCGTGGCCGCTCCTCTTCATCGGGCTGTCCGTGTTCCTGCTGTTCCGGAGCGATCCCGGGCACTGGCCGTTCGGTCCCGTCGGGTTCTGGGAGTCGGTCACCACGCGCTCGGACGTGGTGCAGCACTGGTTCCTCGACGCGCTGCCGGCGCTGTTCGGCGTGCTCGAATGGCTCCAGCGCATCGGCCGCCTTCCGACACGCCCGTGGGGCTACGTGTTCCCGCTGCTGTCGGCCGTCGGCGGCGGGCTCCTGCTCGCGCACGCGCACCAGCTCACGGATCTGAAGGAAACGTTCCTGATGGAGATCTCGCATCTCCCGCTCGGCGCGCTCGGCATCCTCGTGGGATGGTCGCGCTGGCTCGAGCTGCGGCTGCCGCCGCCTGACGCGCAGCGGGCGGGGCGCGTGTGGTCGCCCGCGCTCGCGCTGATCGGGCTCCTGCTGGTGCTCTACCGGGAGCGCTGAGCGAGGAAGCGGACGAACTCCACGCCTTCGCGGAGCCGCCGGCTCATCACGCGACGGTCGCGTACCATCTCGCCCATGATGGAGAAGATCTTCCGGGGGCGGAAATAGAACCGCCGGTAGAACGTGTCCACGGAGTGGTAGATCTCGCTCGACGGCAGGTGCGGATAGCTGATGGCGCTCTGCTGCCGCCCGGTCAGGTCGACCAGCGCATCGCCCCCGAGCCAGCCTTCGTCCTTCGCCTGGCGATAGAGCGCGGTGCCCGGATACGGCGCGGCGATCGAGACCTGCAGCGTCTCCGGGTTCAGCTCGCACGCGTAGCGAATCGTCGCTTCGATGGTCTCGCGCGTCTCGCCGGGCAGGCCCAGGATGAACGTGCCGTGGATCTTGATCCCGAGGCTCTTGGCGTCGCGCGTGAAGCGGCGCGCGATGTCGACGCGGATGCCCTTCTTGATCGCGTTGAGGATGCGCTGGTCGCCCGACTCGTACCCCACGAGGAACAGGCGCAGCCCGTTGTCACGGAAGATCTTCATCGAGGCGTACGGCACGTTCGCCTTGGCGTTGCAGGACCACGTCACGCCGAGCTTGCCGAGGCCGCGCGCGATCTCCTCGGCGCGCGGCAGGTCGTCGGTAAATGTGTCGTCGTCGAAGAAGAACTCGCGCACCTGCGGCAGGATCTTCTTCGCGTGCGCGATCTCGTCGACGACGTGGCCGACCGACCGCGTGCGGTAGCGCTGGCCGCCCACCGTCTGCGGCCACAGGCAGAACGTGCACTTCGACCGGCAGCCGCGTCCCGTGTAGAGCGAGAGGTACGGGTGCTGCAGGTAGCCGTTGAAGTAGTTCTCGACCGTCAGGTCTCGCTTGTAGACGTCGACGACCCACGGCAGCGCGTCCATGTTCTCGAGCGTGGGCCGCTCGGGCGTGTCGCGCAGCTCGCCGTTCTGCCGGTAGCTGAGGCCTTCGACCTCGGCGAACGGCCGGCCCTCGGCCACCTCCGCGATCGTGAAATCGAACTCGCCGCGCGCGACGAAGTCGATCGCGGGCGACGCGGCGAGGCTCTGCCGCGCGTGGACGGAGACGTGCGCGCCGACGAAGCCGATCCGCAACGCGGGATACTCGCCCTTGAGCGCTTCCGCCACCTTCACGTCGTGCGGAAACGACGGCGTGCTGGTGTGGAGCACGGCGAGATCGTAGCCGCGGGCGCGCGGCAGGACGTCGGCGAGGCTGAGCCCGTCCGGCGGCGCGTCGATCAGCTTCGAGTCCGGCAGCAGCGCCGCGGGCTGCGCGAGCCACGTCGGATACCAGAACGAGCGCACCTCGCGTCGGGTCTGATAGCGCGCGCCGGCGCCACCGTCGAAGCCTTCGTAGGAGGGCGGGTGCAGGAACAGGGTTCGCATGGGCGCCATCGTCTCTCGGATCTTACACGATCGTGAGATCGCCGTGGCTCGCGGTGCTCGTGGTGATGGCAGCCGCGCTCGTGTGTCTCGTGCCGGGGCTCGGCGCGCCGCTCGACGACCCGGGTGAAGGCCAGAACGCCGAGATCGCGCGCGAGCTCCTCGCGCGCGGCGATCCCTTCGCGCTGACGCTGAACGGCGTCGCGTACGTCGACAAGCCGCCGCTGGTCTTCGCGCTGCAAGCGCTCGCGTTTCGCGTGGGCGGCGTGAACGAGATTTCCGCGCGCGCCGTCTCCGTCGGCGCCGGCGTCCTCGCGGTGGCGGCGACGGCGTGGCTCGGCGCCCGCCTGCTCGGTCCCGCCGCCGGCGTCCTCGCGGGCGTGGCGCTGCTCACGAGCCCGTTCTTCCTCGTCTACGCGCGCTACGTGCGCCCGGACGCGCTGTTCGTGGCCGCGCTCGCGTGGGGATTCGCGCTCACGCTCGTCGGGCTCGACACTCGCCGCCACGCGCTCACCGCTGCCGGTCTCGTCGCCTTCGGCGTCGCCGGGCTCGCGAAGGACATCGCCGGCGTGCTCGCGCCGCCCGTCACCATCCTGGTCGCATTCGCGCTCCAGGGGCGGGCGCGCGCGTTCGCGCGGAGCCTGCCCTGGATGGCGGTCGCCGCGGCGCTCGTCCTCGGGACCGCGTCGTGGATCGGCACGGAGCTCCGCACGCCGGGCGCGCTCTGGTACACGATCGCCGACAACAAGGTGCGGAACATGGCGGGCGCTCGCCTGCTGCCGGACGAGGACGTGACGCTCGGCGCCCTCGAGTTCCTGGTGACGGCGCTGCTCGGCGCGTTCCCCTGGACCGTGCCGGCGGGTGTCGCCGCGTGGAGTCTCCTGCGCGACGGGCGGTGGCGCCGCGCGGAAGAGCTGCCGTGGCTCGCGCTGCTCGTGTGGACGGCCGGTGGACTCGTGATCTCCACGCTCTCGGCGTTCCGGCTGCCCCACTACGGGCTGCCGATGTATCCGGCACTCGCCGTGCTCGCCGCGCGCGGCGCGACGAGCCTCGGTCGCCGCGCCGCGTTCGGCGCCGCGACGCTGTTCCTCGTCGCGGGGGTGGCCGCGTTCCTGATGTGGCGCGGCGACGGCGGCGCGTTCGCGCAGCTCATCGGCACGACGGACGGCGCGACCCGCAACGTCGCGGCCCTGGGCGGCGAGACGCTCGCGCCACCATGGATGCGGATGCAGCCGCTGTTCGGGGTCGCCGCCGTCGTGTTCATCGCGAGCGGCGGGGTGGCGCTGGCGTCAGCGTCCCGAGGACTCTCGCTCGGCGTCGTCGCTGCTCTGAGCATGCTGGCGCTCGCCCCGCTCACGACCCGCGCGGCGTCGCTGATGGCCGAGCACCGCAGCGCGGCGCCGATCGCGCGATTCGTCGCGCGCCACGCCGCGCCGGCCGATCTCCTCGTCCACGAAGGCCCGATCGAGACGTCGGGATCGCTCGAGTGGTACTCGGGACGCCGCCCGGTGATCGTCAATGGCCGCCGCAGCGTCGTCGCGTTCGGCGCGACGCGGCCGGAGGCCGCGGAGATCTTCTGGGACGCCGCGCGCTTGCGCGAGGCGTGGACGCACGAGCGTGTCTGGCTCGTCACCACGCGTCCGGCCTCGCACAGCGTCGCGGCGTCGCTGGCCGGGGCACGGCTCGTCCAGCGAACGGGCACACGCGCGCTCTACGTGAGCCCCGCCGTCACCGAGGTGAGTCGCTAACGCGCGGGGATCTCCGCGCCCCAGGGCTCCATCGCGGGCCGCAGCGGCGTGAACTCGTGCACTCGCCCCGCCGCGCCCGCGAGGATCGCGTCGATCTTCCGGCGCTCTTCAGCCGAAAGCGCGAGCTCCGCACCCGCGTCGTTGGCGTCCACCTCGGCGGGCGTGCGCGCGCCGACGAGCGCGGTACTGACGGCGGGATTGCCGAGCACCCACGCGAGCGCGATCTGGCTCACCGTCACGCCGCGCGGCACCGCGATCTCGCTGCGGATCCGCTCGACGACGCCGACGTTGGTCTTGAAGTTGTCGCCGCGGAAGATCGGCTGGCCGAACGCGACCCCGCCGCCGCGCCAGTCGCGCGCCGCTTCGCCGAACGAGGTGGTCGCGGTGAACGCGCCGGTCAGGAGCCCGTGCGCGAGCGAGCCGTAGCCCATCACGCCGATGCCCTGCTCGAGACACACGGGGAACGTCTCCTGCTCCTGACGCCGGTCGAACATGTGATAGCCGACCTGCGAGACGTCCACGCGGCGCGTGCGCATCGCGTCGCGGATCATCGCGCCGGTGTAGTTCGACACGCCGACGAAGCGCACGCGCCCGGACCGCACCACGTCCTCCAGCGCGCGCATGCTCTCGTCGAACGGGGTCGAGGCGTCCGGCCAGTGGATCAGCAGCACGTCCACCCAGTCGGTGCGCAGACGCTTCAGGCTCGCGTCGACCTCGCGCTCGATGTTCGCCTTGCTCGAGTCGCGCATGGGTCCGAGCTGGCCGGGCGGCGGCGGCTTCACGCCGCACTTCGTGACCAGAATGACGTCGCGCCGGCGGCTCTCGAGCGCGCGCGCCACCACTTCCTCGGAGTGGCCGCCGCCGTACGCGGGCGCCGTGTCGACGCAGTTCACGCCGAGATCGAGCGCGCGGTGGATCGCCTTCACGGCCTCGTGATCCTCGATCGCGCCGTAGCGATCGCCGGCCATCGGCCAGCAGCCGAAGCCGACGGCGGAGACGTTGAGACCGGTGCGGCCGAACGGACGGTAGCGCATCCTCTCTCCTGTCTGCCGGGAGCTACTTCTCGGCGACCACGTAGTTCTTGAGCGTGCCGATCCCGCTGATCTCGACCTCGATGACGTCGCCCGGCACCATGTCGCCGTCGGCGCCCTCGGTCCCCATCCACAGCACGTCGCCCGGATGCAGCGTCGACGTCTTGCTCATCTCGTGGATCCACGTCGCGGTGTCCCAGATCTGATCCGCCGACGAGAAGTCTTCCCACACCTTGCCGTTGTGCCGGACGACGATCCGGAGCTTCGCCGGATCGAGCCCGGTGACGATCCACGGCCCGAACGGCTTGAACGTATCGCAGTTCTTGGCACGGAACAGCGTGCGATCGGTCTTCTGCCACTCGCGCTGGCTGACGTCGTTGCCGATGCTGTAGCCGAAGACGCAGTCGAGCGCGTGCTCCTTCGAGACGTGGCGCGCCGTTGTGCCGATGACGACCGCGAGCTGACCTTCGGGCTGGACCGCGCCCGTGCTCTCCTTCGGCACCACGATATTGTCCTCGGTGCCGATCAGCGCGCGCGGCGAGCGCAGCTTCGGCTCGGGCCGCGCCGGGTACTTCGGCGGCTCGCCGCGCCGCTTCGCCATGCCTTCGAGGTGCCCGCGATAGTTGGGACCGGCGGCGTAGAGCACGTGCGGCATCACGGGCGCCAGCAGCTTCACGTGGTCGAGGCGATGCGTGGTGTTCGTCACCGTGTGCGACTCGAACGGGCTCCCCGTGACTTCGATCACGCGGTCGTCTTCGACGATGCCGTGACTGACGTGCGCGCCGACCTGGAACCGGCACCATTTCATGACGGGTCTCCGTTCACCGCGGGCCTCCGTTCCCTTTCACGTACACGGTGTCGTCCTCGACGCGGACCTCGTACACCGGCACGTCCGCCGACGCGGGCCCGCTGATGAACGCGCCCGAGCGTACGTCGAAACAGGCGAAGTGGAGCGGGCACTCGACCACGTAGCCGAACAGCGTGCCTTTGGACAGCGATTCGTGACGGTGGCCGCACATGTCGCGGATCGCGTGGAACGTGCCGCCGACGTTGGCGACGAGCACGCGCTCGCGATCGACCGCGACCCACGTCATCTTCCCGGGCCCGAGCTCGGACACCAGGGTCGCCGCCACGAAGCCGTCGAACTCGCGGCCGGCCGGCGCCTTCAAGCCGAGATGAGCCTGTACGCGGCCATCGCACACCTCCCCGGGAGAATCGACACGGCAATCATACGCGTCATCGACATGTCACACAGCCGTGACCGCTCCGACACGCACGCCCGCCATGCTCCGGGGCGCATGAGCCTGCGCATCGGTCTCGTCACCGACATCCATCACGGGCCGGACGTCGACGAGCGCGTGGGCAGCGCCGCGCTCACGCTGCTCCGGCAGGTGACGCGGCGGATGCGCGATGACTTCCACCCGGATCTGATCGTCGACCTCGGCGACCGCATCAACGACACCGACCCCGCCGCGGACCGGCGCCGCCTCGCCGACGTGCGCGAGATCATCGGCGATGCGGGCGTGCCGGCCCTCTACGCGTTCGGCAACCACGACCTCATCAACGTCGCCGACGACGACGCGCGCGCGATCCTCGGCAAGACCGGCGACTACGAGAGCCTCGACGCGGGCGGCTATCACCTCGTGGTCCTCAACACGCAGGACCCGACGGTCGACCTGATCGGCGGCACGCTCTCGGACGCGCAGCTCGACTGGCTCGAGCGCGACCTCGCCGCGACGACGCGCCCGGTCCTCGTCTTCACGCACCATCCGCTCGACGAGCAGGACCCCGCGCGCCACTGGTACTTCCGCGACCATCCGGATCACGCGCACGCGAGGAACCGCGAGCGCGCGCGCACGATCCTCGCCGCGAGCGGGCGCGTGAAGGCCGTCTTCAACGGCCACATGCACCTCAACACCGTCGAGGTCATCGACGGGATCCCGTACCTCACCGTGATGTCGCTCGTCGACCGCGCGGCGACGGCCGAGCCCTCGGGGTGCTTCGCGGAGATCCGCGCCGGCGCCGCGGGCGCGATCGAGCTCACCGTGCGCGGCCGGCAGTCCGTCGCCGTCTCATTCCGCTAGCACGCGAAGGAGGCTCCTCATGAAGCGCTGGCGCGTGGGTATCGTCCTCGGCACGCTGGCTCTCGCGCTCGGGTGGCTCGCCGCCACGCCGGCCGCGGCCGCGGACCCCGTCACCATCGAGTACTGGCACATCAACTCGCCGACGTTCGGCGGACCCGCGACGAAAGAGCTCGTCCAGGTCTTCGAGAGCCGCAATCCCGGGATCAAGGTCGTCGAGAAGTTCCAGCCCGGCGTCTACACCGGGCTGATGCAGCAGCTCCAGGTCTCGCTCGCGGCGAAGCGGCCGCCCGCCGTCGCGCAGATCGGCTACAACCTCACCGCGTACGCGGCGGGCCAGTTTCCCCACGTCGTCCTCGACAAGTACCGGCAGAGCGATCCGGAATTCTTCAAGGGCATCCCCGACAACATCATGGCGCTCGGCCAGCTCGGAGGCCGGCAGCACGGCATCCCGTTCGGCGTGAGCGTGCCGGTCATGTACTACAACCCCGAGCTCTTCAGGGCGGCGGGTCTGCCCGCGGAGCCGCCGCAGACGTGGGAAGAGCTGCAGCGCGTGGGCGCAATCATCAGGGAGAAGACCGGCAAGTTCGCGGTCTACCTCCAGCAGCCGAACGACGAGTGGATCGATCAGGCGCTCATCTGGGGCAACGGCGGCCGCCCGCTCTCCGCGGACGGCAAGCGCGTCGGCTGGGACTCGCCCGAGGCGATCGAGGCGATGCAGATGTGGCAGGACATGGTGGTGAAGTCGAAGATCGCCGCGAACCTCACGTGGGAGGAAGGGCTGCAGGCTTTCCTCTCCGGCCGCGTCGCGATGTGTCTCACCACGATCGCGCGTCAGGATCACATGCGGAAGAACGCGAGCGGGTTCGAGCCGAAGAGCGCCACGCTGCCGCGCTTCGGCAAGAAGCCGCTGGCGACGCCGACGGGTGGCAACGTGCTGATGATCTTCGCGAACGATCCCGCGCAGGAGAAGGCGGCGTGGGAGTGGATCAAGTTCGTGCTCTCGCCCGACGGCGCCACCATCTGGTCGAAGGGCACCGGCTATCTGCCGCCGCGCGGCGCGCTCGCGGAGGACCCGCGCTATCTCAAGCCGTTCTTCGACCAGTCGCCGATGATGAAGGCGGCGCTGCAGACGTTCCCGCACGCGAGGTCGTGGGTGAGCTTCCCGGGCTCGCGCGGGCTCGAGATCACCAAGATCCTGATCAAAGCGCGCGACGAAGTCCTCGAAGGCAAGCGTCCGGCGGAGCCGATCCTCAAGGAAGCCGCCGCGCAGGCGAACGCGCTCCTGCCGAAGTAGCGCGATGGCCGTCGCCGAAGTCCACCTGGGCACGCGCGTGGCCGCGCGCGCGCGTGCCCGACGGCGCGGCGGCGCGCTCGTGGGCTATCTCTATCTCACGCCCGCGCTCGCGCTCACCGCCGTCTTCGTGTACTGGCCGGTGCTCGCGAGCCTCGTGCTGAGCTTCTACGACTGGAACCTCGTGTCGCCGACGTGGGAGCCGGTCGGCTGGCGCAACTACACGGAGCTCGCCGCCAGCCGCGCCTTCTGGCTCTCGCTCGTCAACACCGGCAAGGCCGCCGTCGCGCTCGTCGTGCTGACCGTGGCGGCGCCGCTCGTCGCGGCGGTCGTCGTGCTCCGGGTGCGCGCGCGCTGGCAGCAGGTGTATCGCGTGGCACTCTTCGCGCCGACGATGATCTCGATGGCGATCGCGTGCGCGATCTGGCTCTGGATCTTTCATCCGCTCCAGGGCGTCGCCAACACGCTGCTCGGCGCCCTCGGCCTCGAAGGGCCGAAGTGGCTCAGCTCGGGCGACTGGGCGATCTGGAGCATCGTCCTCGTCACCGCCTGGAAAACGTTCGGCTTCAACTTCGTGATCTACCTCGCGGGCCTGCTCGCGATTCCCGCGGAGACGTACGAGGCGGCGCGCGTCGACGGCGCCTCCGAGCGCCAGATCTTCTGGCGCATCACGGTGCCGCTGCTCGCGCCCACGACGCTCTTCGTGCTGCTCACCACCTTCATCCTGAGCCCGCAGAACCTCTTCATCCCGACGCAGATCCTGACCCAGGGCGGCCCGAACGAGGCGAGCAACAACCTCGGCTATCTCGTCTACCAGCTCGGCTTCGAGTACTTCCGCGTCGGCTACGCGTCGGCCGCGGCGACGTTGATCTTCGTCGTCTTCCTCGTGCTCACGGCCGTGCAGTTCACGCTCGGGGAGCGCCGGACGCATTACGGTGGCTAGGGCCCGCTGGCCGCACCTGGTGCTCGGCGCGACCGCCGCAGCGGTGATCTTCCCGATGCTCTGGATGACGTCCACCGCGCTCAAGCCCGCGAGCGAGATCTTCGCCGGCACGTTCGCGCTGTGGCCCGCGCATCCGACGCTCGCGAACTTCACGACGGCGGCGGCGCAGGTGCCGATGGCGCGGCTCTTCTGGAACAGCCTGGTCGTCGCGCTCGCGGTCACCGCGGCGCAGGCGCTGACCAGCGTGCTCGCGGCGTACGCGTGCGCGCTCCTGAGGTTCCCCGGCCGCGACGTGTGCTTCGCGCTGTTCGTCGCGACCATGATGGTGCCGTTTCAGGTCACGATGATCCCGAACTACCTGCTGATCGCGCGGCTCGATCTGCTCAACACGTACGCGGGCCTGATCCTGCCCCAGGTGGTGACGGGCTACGGTGTCTTCATGCTGCGCCAGACGTTCAAGAACCTCCCGCGAAGCCTCGTGGAGGCCGGCATCGTCGACGGCGCGAGCTCGTGGCAGGTCCTGTGGCGCATCGTCGTGCCGGCCACCCGCACGGGCCTCGCCGCGCTCTGCATCCTGTTCTTCGTGAACACGTGGAACCAGTATCTGTGGCCGCTGCTCGTCGCCTCGGACAAGGCGATGAAGACGTTGCCGGTCGGCATGCAGGAGTTCGTCAGTCTCGAAGGGGGCACCAACTGGGGTCCCTTGATGGCGGCCGCGACGCTGGCGATCATTCCGGCGCTGATCGCCTACGTGCTCGCGCAGCGCTACATCCTCGAGAGCTTCGTCGCCGCCGGGCTGAAGGAGTAACGCGATGCCGCTCAGCTCCGTCTCTCGTCGCAGCTTCCTCGCCGGCGGCGCCGCCGTCGGCATGACGCTCGCGCTCTCTCCCGGGCGGCGCGTCACCGCGCAGCCGCGCCCGGCGTCGACGCCGTTCACGCTCGGTGTCGCGTCGGGCCATCCGCTGCCCGACGGCGTCGTGCTGTGGACGCGGCTCGCGCCCGATGCGCAGCACGGCGGCGGGATGGGGAGAGACCCGGTCGCCGTCGAGTGGGAGATCGCGGCCGACGAGCGCTTCCAGCGCACGCTCCAGAGCGGACGCGCGCGCGCGGTCGCCGAGCTCGCGCACGCGGTCCACGTCGAAGTGCGCGGCCTCGAGCCGGACCGCTGGTACTGGTACCGCTTCCGCGTGGGCGGCGAGGTGAGCCCGGTCGGGCGCACGCGGACGGCGCCGGCGCTCGGCGCGTCGCCGGAGCGGCTGCGCTTCGCCTTCGCGTCGTGCCAGCACTACGAGCAGGGATTCTTCGGCGCGTACCGTCACATGGTGGCCGACGATCTCGATCTCGTCGTGCACCTCGGCGATTACATCTACGAGTCGTCCTGGGGCGGCAACCACGTGCGCAAGCACGACGGCCCGGAGCCGGTGTCGCTCGACGACTACCGCTCGCGCTTCGCGCTCTACAAGAGCGACCCCGATCTGCAGGCCGCGCACGCGGCGTATCCGTGGATCGTCACGTGGGACGACCACGAGGTCCACAACGACTACGCGAACGACCGCTCGGAGACGCTCGATCATCCGCAGTGGTTCCTCGCGCGGCGCGCGGCGGCGTACCAGGCCTACTACGAGCACATGCCGCTCCGCCGCGGCGCCTATCCCTTCGGCCCGCACATGCGGATCCACACGCGCGTGGTCTACGGAGACCTGGCGGAGTTCTACGTGCTGGACGATCGCCAGTACCGCTCGCACCAGCCCTGCCCGCTCCCGGGACGCGGGGGCTCGGCCGTGGTCGAGAACTGCGCGGCGCGGCTCGACCCCTCGCTCACCATGCTCGGCGACGCGCAGGAGCAGTGGCTGATGGCGACCCTCGGGCGCTCGCGCGCCCGGTGGAACGTGCTCGCGCAGCAGACGCTGATGGCACAGCTCGATCGCAAGGTCGGCCCGGGCCAGAGCTTCTGGACCGACGGCTGGGACGGCTACCCGGTCGCGCGCCGCCGGCTGCTCGAGTTCCTCGGCGCGAAGAAGCCGCGCAATCCGCTCGTGATCGGCGGCGACGTCCACTGCTTCTGGGTGGCCGACCTGAAGCCTGATTTCGACGACGCCGGCTCGCCGACGGTCGCGACGGAATTCGTCGGCACGTCGGTCACCTCGCAGCTCGCCCGTACGCAGGCGGAGCTCGAGGCGATCCGTGGCGAGAACCCTCACATGAAATTCGGCGACCTCACGCGACGCGGCTACGTGCGCATGGAGCTGACGAAGGCGAAGGCGCGCGCGGACCTGCGCGGCATGGAGCACGTGCGGACGCGCGACGCGGGCGCCGAGACGATGGCGAGCTTCGTCGTGGAAGACGGCCGGCCGGGCGCGCAGCGCGGCTAGAGGAGATCCCATGGCACCCCTGCGAACGATGGCGATGGTGACGGCAGCGATCACACTCTCGGTGGCGACGGCCTTCGCGCAGCAGCCATTCCCCGCGACGCTCGCCGGACATGCCGTGCTGCCCGCGGCGTCGTTCGTCGACTCGCCCGCGGACGCGCCTGAGCATCTGAAGACGTCGGGCAAGTACACCGGGCCCGGCAATCGGCGCGTCGACCAGCCGGGCAGCATTCCGGGCACGTCGTTCCTGTCGGATCGGCAGGCGCCACGACCGACCGGCATCAGCCTGCCGTTCGCGGGCAAGCAGCCGGTGCAGGGCTTCTCCGGCATCAAGCGCCTCGCCGACGGCACGTATCTCACCCTGACGGACAACGGCTTCGGCACCCGCGCGAACTCGGCGGATGCGATGCTGATGTTCCACCGGCTCCGGGTCGACTGGACGAGCGGGAGCGTGACGCGGGTCGAGACGGTGTTCCTGCACGATCCCGACCGGGTCGTGCCGTTTCTCATCGTCAACGAAGGGACGGGCAAGCGCTATTTGACCGGGGCGGACTTCGACATCGAGTCGATCCAGCCGATCGGCGACGCCCTCTACTTCGGCGATGAGTTCGGGCCGTACCTGCTGCGCACCGACCGCAGCGGCAAGGTCACCGGGTTCTGGGAGACGACGTTCGACGGCAAAGTGCTGAAGTCGCCCGATCACTTCACCGTCGGGACGCCCGCGACCCCGGGGCCGGTGTCCTTCACCGTGCGCCGGTCGCGCGGCTACGAAGGCATGGCGGCGTCGCCCGACGGGCGGTTCCTCTATCCGCTGCTGGAGGGACCGCTCTGGGACGAGGCGGCGAAGGCCTGGGAGAGCAAGGGAGGCCGCGAGTACCTGCGCATCCTCGAGTTCGACGTCGCGCAGGGGCGGTTCACCGGGCGCTCGTGGAAATACCTGCTCGAGATCAACGGCAACAACATCGGCGACTTCAACATGATCGACGCCGACACCGGGCTGATCATCGAGCGCGACAACGGGGAAGGCGATCCGCGACACGCGTGTCAGGGGCCGCCGCGCGCCGACTGCTTCAACGTGCCGGCGAAGTTCAAGCGCGTCTACAAGGTCGATCTCCGGCAGGCCGACGCCGAGGGGTTCGCGCGCAAGGTCGGCTTCGTGGACCTGATGGACGTCAAGGATCCCGACAAGCGTGCGCGCACGGGCACGACGGACGGCGTGTTCACGTTCCCGTTCGTGACGATCGAGAACGTCGACGTGGTGGACGCCGACCACATCATCGTCGCGAACGACAACAACCTGCCGTTCTCGTCGGGCCGCCGCATCGGCGCCAACGACGACAACGAGTTCGCGCTGCTGAAGGTCCCCGAGCTGCTGCGCGCGAAGTAGCGCGCAGCTCACTCGAGCGCGCCGTGCGGTCTCTCGCCGCGGAGAGCTTCGCGGATGCCGGCGGCGGCGTCGAGCTCGATCGCGCGGCGCACGCGCGCGACCGCGGAGCCGAGATGCGTGGTGAACACCGTGCGGTCGGCGGCGCGGAGACGCGGCTCGATCGCGGGCGGACGGTCGGCACGTGACCAGTCCTCGAACTCGAAGACGTCGGCCGCGTAGCCTCCGAGCCTGCCCGCGGCGAGCGCGTCCGCGACCGCGACCTCGTCCACGAGCGAGCCTCGCGCCGGGTTGATCAGGAGCGCGCCTTCCTTGAAGCGCTCGAGCAGCGCCCGGTTCACGAGGTGCAGCGTGCGCGCATCCAGCGGCATCGCGAGGATCACGAAATCGCCGGCGGCGACGGCCTCGTCGAGCGTCGCGAGCCGGGCGTGTCGGGGCAGGTCGGCGCCCGGTCGCACGTCCACCATCAGGATCGAGCAGTCGAAGCCCGAGAGCTTGCGCGCGATCGCGCGTCCCACCTTGCCCGCACCGAGGATGGCGACCGTGCTGCCGTCGAGCGAGGTGCCGTAGAGCCGCGGGCGCCAGCCGCGGAACGCGCCGGCACGCACGGCGCGGTCGGCCGTCAGGACGTGACGTCCGAGCGCGATCGCGAGCCCGACCGCGAGCTCCGCCGTCGGCTCGGTCAGCAGATCGGGAACGACCGTGAGCCAGATGCCGCGCCGGCGGCACGCCGCGAGATCGAAATTGTCGGCGCCCTTCAGCGCGCACGCGATCACGCGGAGCGCGGGACATCGATCGAGAAACGCCGCGTCGACGGCGTCCGGCATGAATGCCATCAGCGCCCGCGCGTCGCGCGCGCGGCGGAGCAGCTCCTCACGCTCGAGCGGCTCGTCGCCCTGGTTCGCGACGACCTCGCCGTCGGTGGACAGGAATTCAATCGTCTCGGGAAAGACGCGATTCGTGATCACGATGCGCGGCCGGGATCCCATGGAGCGCGTATAGCACGTTCGCGCGACCGTAATCCGTTCGTCATTCTCGTGTAACGCTGCACGCCTACCGTGGCGGCGTGATCGACCGGGTGTTGCGTCTCCACGGGGCGACGGTGACCTATGCGAACGGCCGGCGCGCGCTCGCGCACGTCGACCTCGAGGTCCGTTCCGGCGAGTTCCTCGTGCTGCTCGGCCCGTCGGGAGCCGGCAAGTCGACGCTGCTGCGCTGCCTCAACGGGCTGGTGTCCATGGGCGAAGGCACGCTCGTCGCGGGCCGGCTCGGCGTCGTGCGCGGCCCCGCCGCGCTGCGCGCGTTCCGCAAGCGCACGGGCATGGTCTTCCAGCAGCATCAGCTGATCGGACGCCTGTCCGCGCTCGCGAACGTGCTGACCGGGCGCCTCGGCTATCACTCGCCGTGGCGCACGCTCATGCCGCTGCCGCGCGGCGACAAGATGATCGCGCTCCACGCGCTCGATCGTGTCGGACTCCTCGATCGCGCGCTGCATCGCGTCGACCAGCTCTCCGGCGGCGAGCAGCAGCGCGTCGGCGTGGCGCGCGCGCTCGCGCAGGAGCCACGGCTGCTCCTCGCGGACGAGCCGGTGGCGAGCCTCGATCCCGCGACCGCGGCGCACGTGCTGACGCTGATGCACGCGATCTGCAAGAGCGACCGGATCGCGGCGGTCGTGAGCCTGCACCAGGTCTCGCTGGCGCGGCGCTTCGCCGACCGGATCGTCGGACTCGCCGGCGGCGCCGTGGTCTTCGAAGACCGGCCCGAGGCGCTGGACGCCGCGGCCCTCGCGCGCATCTACGGCGGCGAGGGCCGTCCGGTCGGTCCGCATGCCGCCCAACCGCACGAAGCGTCCGCGGACGCCGCGTACGTCACCGCGTAGCGCGGCCCCGCGAAGAAGGAGGCTACCCGTGACCCGTCGATCGTTCCTCGCGCTCGTGGCCGGTCTGGCCGTCACCATCTCGCTCGGCCTGGCCGAGGGCGCCGCCGCCTCCGATCCGCAGAAGCTGCGCGTGGCGCTGCTGCCGGACGAGAACGCGTCGACGATCATCCAGAACGCGCAGCCGCTGAAGAGCTGCCTCGAGAAGACGCTCGGCAAGGAGATCGAGCTCGTCGTCACCACCGACTACTCGTCGATGATCGAGGCGATGCGCTTCGGACGCATCGAGATCGCCTACTTCGGCCCGCTGTCGTACGTGCTCGCGCGGTCCAAGTCGGACATCGAGGCGTTCGCGGCCGGCGTGTCGAAGGGCAAGCCGTCGTACACGAGCGTGGTGATCGTCGGCGCCGACAGCGGCATCGCGAAGATCGCGGACCTCAAGGGCAAGACCGTGGCGTATGGCGACCAGGCGTCCACGTCGAGCCACCTCGTGCCGCGCGCGATGCTGCAGGACAAGGGTCTGGTCGCGGACAAGGAGTACAAGGCGGTCTACCTCGGTCAGCACGACGCGGTCGCGCGCGCGGTCGAGTCCGGCAAGGTGCCGGCGGGCGCGCTGTCGAAGCCGATCTTCGAGAACCTGCTCGCGGCGAAGAAGATCGACGGCGCGAAGGTGCGCGTGCTCGCCGAGACCGACGCGATCCCCAACTACCCGATGGCGATGCAGTCGAAGCTCTCGCCCGCGCTGAAGGACCAGATCCGCAAGGCGTTCCTCGACATCAAGGACCCGGCGATCCTCAAGGCGTTCCGCGCCGAGGGCTTCGCGCCGATGAGCGACGCGGACTACAACGTCCTGCGCACGACCGCCAAGGTCCTGAACCTCGACCTCGCCAAGCTGCAATGAGCGCGACGCCGGCGGTGATCGAGCGGGCGCTGCGCGACACGCGCGCCGGCGAGCGCGCGATCGCGATGAAGGTGGCGGCGCTCGCCGCGCTCGTGCTCGGGGCGTTTTACTTCTGCGGCCTCTTCGACGCGAAGCGGCTCGTGGAGGGCGCCCCCGCGCTGGCGCAGATCGCTCGCGAGATGACGCCGCCGGACTTCACGCGGTGGAAAGCGTGGCTCCGGCCGCTGCTCGACACGCTCGCGATGAGCATCGGCGGCACCGCGATCGCCATCGCGGTGTCGCTCCCGCTCGCCGTGTGCGCCGCCCGCACCACCGCGCCGAACGCCGCCGTCTATCAGGCCGCTCGGCTCGTGTTGAATCTCTTCCGCGCGATCCCGGAGCTGATCATGGGCATCCTCGCCGTCGCCGCCGTCGGCTTCGGCGCCTTGCCCGGCGTGCTCGCGCTGGGCCTGCACTCGGCGGGCATGGTCGCGAAGTTCTTCGCCGAGGCGGTGGAGCACGCCGACCCGCGGCCGATCGAGGCGGCGCGCGCGGCGGGCGCGAGCGAGCTGCGGGTGATCTCGCGCGCGATCCTGCCTCAGGTGTTGCCGCAGATGGCCGACACGGCGATCTATCGCTGGGAGTACAACTTCCGCGCCTCGACCGTGATGGGCGCCGTCGGCGCCGGCGGCATCGGCACCGAGCTGATCGGCTCGCTGCGCATCCTCGACTATCCCCAGGTGCTCGCGATCCTCATCGCGATCCTCGTCTGCGTGACGATCGTCGACGCGCTGGGAGGCGTCCTCCGCCGCCGGCTCGCCTGACCCGCGGCGTCGCCGTCGCGCCTCAGCGTGGGGCCGCCCTGTCTCGCCCCATCACCCCGCCGTCGGTGGAAGTCCGCGATTCGTCGAGCCATCCGTCCGGCACGACGACTGCACGTGGGGAGGCGGGAGGGACGCGCATGTACAAGCGGATCCTCGTGGCCGTCGACGAGACGGATTCCGCGGCGCGCGCGGCGCGCGAAGCGACCGCGCTCGCGCAGGGGAGCGGCGCCTTGCTCCGCTTCATCAACGTGACCGACGATCCCACACGCGCGTCGAGAACGCTCGCGCTGATCGTCGAGATCGCCCGGCGCGCCCGCGTCGAGGCCGAGTGCGGCTTCGTCCCCGACGGTGCCTCTGACGTCGCGACCGCGATTCGCGCGGAGGCCGCGCGCTGGCGCGCTGATCTCATCGTGGTCGGCAGCCACGGGCGTCAGGGGCTGGCGCGCCTGCTCTTCGGCAGCGTGTCGGAAAGCGTCGGCAGCGCCTCGGACGTCCCCGTCCTCATCGTTCACGCGGTCTCGCAGGGGGTGACTGCCGGTTAGCCGCTCGCGCCGGGCACGCGTGCGCTCCCCCGCTGCGTGATATAAAGCGGTATTCGGCCACCGGGGGCCGGCCGAGCGAGGGCCGTCTCATGCGTGCGAAAGCTGGCACTATTGATCCTCTCGCGGGCGCCGTGCGTGTCACCGTGTTCCAGACGTGCTGATGCTCGGCCATCTCCTCGCACGCGCGCGCGATCTTCTCGGACGCGCGTGGGCTCATGTCGCCGACCGGGTCGCCTCGCCACTGGTGGTCGGCGGCGCGATGTTCGTCGCCGGCGTCGCGCTCTTCTTCGCGGATTTCTGGGGTGAGCGCACGACGCTCGGCAGCATCGTCATCGGCAGTCCCGCCATCTACACGCGCGAGCGGCTCGTGAACGACCGGTTCCTGCAGGACGCGTGGCTCTCGGCGCAGCTCGAGCCGGCATCCGGCATCCAGGACTCGCGACAGATCCGCACGGAGCGCCGGGGCGCGACGCTCAGCGTGGGCGACGCCAAGGACGCCGCCTCCGCGCCGGCGCAAGGCGCGGCAGCCGGCGGCGCGGCGGCAGGGCCGCGGCTCTCCAGCCGCGAGCGGCTCTTCGAAGAGGTCGACTACCGCGAGATCGTCCGCAGTCTCACGATCGAGAACCAGCTCGACGACCGTCACGATCTCAACGGCAACTCCCTCTACCGGTTCAAGTTCGACGCCTCCGTGCTGCCCGGCACGAACACGCAGGCGCGCGCGATGATCAAGGTCCGCCTCACGAGCCCCGCGCTGCTCGCCGCGACGGCGAGCCGCACCCACTTGACGTCGCTCGAGTCGCTCGGGAGCGACGAGCACGTCGAGGCGTGGCGCACGATCTACAGCAAGTGGATCGCGAGCCTCCGGCGCGCCTCAACGAGACGCACCGCGAGCTGAAGCAGGCCTTCCACGCCAACGAGTTCTCGCACAACGACTACGCACAGCTGATCGCGTTCCTCTCGCGGAACCTCGACGTCGTCGTCGCGAGGCTTCCGAAGTGCCAGGGCGAGCCCCTCGATGCCCAGGGCCCGGAGCAGCGCGGGCTGCCGCTCTCGGCGGCGCAGCACACGGCGCGCAAGCAATGCGTCGCGGCCATCGTCGAGGAAAGCCTCCCGAGCCGGGCACAGCTGCAGGCGCCGCTGCAAGTCCCCGCCGACACCAAGGTCGGCGACTACTTGCGGAACGTGCCGCCGCCGTCGGAGCGCGATCGCACACGGCTCTCGCGCGAGACCCTCGAGGTGTGGCTCAACTCCTTCTTCGCGAGCAAGACCGTGAAGCTCGTGCTCGGGCTCGTCGTGCCGGAGACAAGCTTCGTCACCCGCGCGTTCTACAACATCCCGGCGTTCCGCAACCTCGCGCGCCTCACCTTCTTCAACGGCTATCCGGACGCGAAGGACGACACGGTCTTCCAGGTGGATCCGCGCGTGTTCGTCGCCGCGATCGAGCCCGGCAAGCTCACCGGCGATTCGATCGCCCAGCTGGCCAAGGTCCGCGAGGAATTCGCCAACCAGAAGCTCGAGGACTTCGGCATCGTCGGGTTCACAGCACCGCCCGCCAAGCTTCGCGTGTCCCAGCGGCACCTCGAGACCGTGCGCGAGGACGCGATCATGGTCTCGGAGAAGGACTTTCGCGAGGTGCTGCCGTCCAGCGGCGCCTACATCGGCCCCGCCGAGGTCGGGCTCCTCAACTTCGTCCGCATCGCGCGCGCGAACGTACGGGCCTTCACGTACGGCGTGACGCCGAAGGAGAGCGCCGACAGCATCGATCTGACGCTCTCGACCGGCGCGGACGTGACGGGCCAGGTGCCGGCGGGTGAGAAGGGCGGTGGGACCGCGAAGCTGCGGCGTGAAGTCCAATCGCATTCGCTCCAGCGGCGCACGTCGGTCGTCGGATACGCGGGCGTCGCGAAGGACGCCGCGAGCGCGGAGTTCGGCTGGATGATCTCGCCGCGGCTGACGACGCCCGACGGGCTCCGTCAGGCCGTCGTGCAGACACCGGCGCAGTACTCGCTCTCCGCGCTCGTCTCCATCCCGTCGTGGTGGAACAAGGCCAAGCTGGAAGTCACCACGGGTTGGGCGGACAAGCACGGCGCGCTGATGCCGTCGACCGCGCAGGTCGCGGAGTACGTCGTCGACGTGCCGATGGATTTCGAGCCGCTCGAAGCCCTCCTGCTCGGCATCGAGCAGCTCGGCCCGGAGCTGATGGAATCGCGTCTCGATCCGGTGACGCTGACCGCGTGCCGCCCGGGGGCGATCGTGATTCCCGGCCGCCGGTTGTGGCGAAGCACGAAAGTGACGGTCGGGTATCAGACAGCCGACACGATCTCCGTGCTGCCGAACATGAAGGGCATCATCGCGCGCTTCGATCGTGTGCAGAACCAGATGAGCTGGGACGAGGAAGCGGCGTGGCGCAAGCGCGGCGGCGAAGGCGCGATCCAGCGCGCGGTGCGCGTGTGGACGAGCCAGGGCTCGGTCACGCTCCCGACGCCGGCGCGCATCGGCATTCCCGCGGGTGCCGCGGGCGATTGCATGGCGGCGCCGGCGGCACCCGCGCCCGCCGCGGCGAGGTGAGCATGCGTTCCGTGAAATGGCTCGGTCCGGCGCTGCTGCTCGCGATCGTCGGGCTCGTCTCCGGCTCCGAGGCGCAGGGCCCCGCGCTCACCAGCGCGTGTCAGACGCCGTTCGGCGTCTGTTTGGCGCCCGTCGCTCCCGTCGGCGCGCCGTGCGTCTGCGGGAAGGGCGATCCGGGGCGGATGATCTTCGCGCCCCAGCAGACGCCACAGCAGGCGCCCCTCCAGCAGCAGCGCCGCCTCACGACGGCGTGCGGCACGCCGTTCGGCGTCTGCCAGACCTCGACGCCGGGACCGGTCGGCGCGCCGTGCACGTGCTGGGGCCCGCGCGGCGGGGACGCCGGACAGCTGATCGGCGGCCGCTGACGGCGACGACGCCTTACGAGACGCGTCCCGCCTGAACGTCGGCGGCGATCAGCGCAGGGTCACGCTCCGCGGGATCGCCGTACCCGCCGCCGCCCGGCGTGTGGAGCACGACGCGATCGTCGGAACGCATCCAGTGCTGCGCCTTCGCGTCGAGCGTGCGTCCGCTCGCGGTCTCGACGCGGCCGGGCGCGCCGGCCCCTCCTCCGAATATTCCCTGGCACGGGATCTTCGCGCGCTCGAACGACGCCGTGAAGAGCCAGTCCTCGTCGGTCTCGATGCCGAACTCGATGATCATCCCGAGGCCGCCGCGATACTTCCCCGGCCCGCCACTGTTCGGCGCGAGCGCGCGGCGATGGATGACCAGCGGCGACGTCGTCTCCACGATCTCGGCCGGCACGCCGCGGATCGTCGACGGGAACTGTGTCGCGTTGAGGCCGTCCTTCGTCGGTCGCGCGCCCATGCCGCCGCCCGTGGCCATGAACTCCTTGAACGAATGCCCCGTGCGATCGCGGCCGCGAACGTCGAGCGTCCAGAGGATCGACGACGATTCGGCGATCACGCGATCAGGGACGGCCTTCGAGAGCGCGGTCATCACGGCGTCCGGCAGGAACAGTCCGATCAGGTGACGGCTGGCGACCGGCGCGGGCTTCACCGCGTTCAGCAGCGAGCCCTCGGGCGCGGTGATCGTCACCGGGCGGAACGAGCCGGCGTTGTTCGGCACGTGCGGCGCGACCACGCACTTCACGCCGTACGTCGTGTACGCCTTCGTGTAGTTGAGCACGACGTTCACCGCGCGCTTCGTCGCGGATGACGAGCCCGCGTAGTCGACGGTCAGCGCGGTGTCGCGGACGGTCACGCACGTCCGGATGACGATCGGCTCCTCGAACCCGTCGAGGCGGAGCGTGCCGCGATACTCGCCGTCCGGAATCTCCTTGATCGCGGCGCGCATGGCGGCTTCGCTGCGATCCAGGATCGCGGCCGACACGTCCTCGATGTCGTCGAGCGCGAACTCCTCCAGCATCTCGACGAGCCGGTGCGCGCCGACGGCGTTGCCGCTCACCTGCGCGTGGATGTCGCCGAGCACGGCTTCCGGCGCGCGCACGTTCGCCGCGAGCAGCTCGAGCACCTGCTGGGGCGTGCCGCCCGCGTAGAGGCGGCACGGCGGCAGCAGCATGCCTTCCTCGTAGCAGTCGAGCGCGTCCACCGTGATGCCGCGCCCGCCGATGTCCATCGCGTGGCACGTGCTCGCCGTGTAGCCCACCAGCCGCCCGCGGTGGAAGACGGGCGTCACCACCGTGATGTCGTTGAGGTGGCCGGAGTTCAGCCACGGATCGTTGGTGGCCAGCACGTCGCCGTCGACGAGCGTCGCAGGAGCGATCGCGCGCAGCACGTGCGGCACCGCGAGCGCCATCGAGTTGATGTGGCCCGGTGTGCCTGTGATGGCCTGCGCGACCATGCGGCCCTGGAGATCGAAAACGCCCGCGGAGAGATCGCCGGACTCGCGCACGATGTTGGTGAACGCCGTGCGCAGGAGCGCCTGCGCCTCCTGCTCGACCACGGCGATGAGACGGCTCCACGCCACCTCGACGAAGACCGGATCGGACGCGCGCCGCCTCATGCGCTCCTCCGCGAGAGCACCAGGTTGAGGCTCTCGTCGACCGCGACGTCGAAGGCCGGCGTGACGATCGTCGTGGACTCGACTTCCTCGACGACCGCGGGGCCGTGCGTCCGCCACCCCGGCGGCAGCGCGTAGCGATCCCAGACGGGCGCCGCGCGATAACCGCCGTCGGCGGGGATCCACACGTCGCGCTCCCCCTTCGGCCGCGGCGCGGCGCCGGACGGCGCCCGCAGCGGCGGCATCGACGGCGCCGGGGACTGCGCGCGCACGCGCCACGTGACCGCCTCCATCGGCAAGCCTTCCGGCACGTGACGGTAGTACGTCTGATAGACGCGCTCGAACACGCGCTGAAGCGCCCCCAGCCACGCGGTGTCCGGACGACCGGACGGCAGCGGGACCTCGAGCTCGTAGCCCTGGCCGCGATAGCGCATCTCCGCGAAGCGCCTCACGGTCACGTCGGCACCCGTCACACGCGCGAGCGCGAGGGGCGCGCGGGCCTCGGCTTCGAGCGAGTCCAGGAGTGTCCCGACGTCGGCGAGGTCCGCGGACTCGATGCGCACCGTCCGCGAGCGCGCGACCTCGAACGCGAGCGGCGAGGCGAGGAACCCGAAGCACGAGCGCACGCCCGCGCCCGGCGGGACGACGACCGTCCGAATATTCAGACGCTCGGCGAGCGCGCCGGCGTGCATCGGCGCCGCGCCGCCGAACGCGTAGAGGTCGTACGCGTCGATCTCCTTCCCGCGCTCGACGGCGTGCATGAGTGCCGCGTTCGCCATGTTCTCGGTGACGATCGCGTGGATGCCCCACGCCGCGTCCTCGAGGGAGAGCCCGAGGGGCTCCGCCACGTGGAGACGGATCGCCGCCTCCGCCGCGCGCCGATCGAGCGGCATCGCGCCGCCGAGGAAGTAGCCGGCGTCGAGATAGCCGAGGACGAGGTTCGCGTCCGTCACGGTCGGACGCTCGCCGCCGCGGCCGTAGCACGCGGGCCCCGGCTCCGAGCCCGCGCTCCCCGGCCCGACTTTCGGCAGCCCCATCCTGTCGACGTGCGCGATCGAGCCGCCGCCGGCGCCGATCTCGATGAGCTCCACCACCGGCACCAGGAGCGGGAACCCGCTCCCGCGCTTGAAGCGCCACACGCGCGCGACTTCGAACTCGCGCGCGATCTGCGGCTCGCCGTCGTCGATGAGACAGATCTTCGCGGTGGTCCCGCCCATGTCGAACGCGAGCACGCGCGAGGCGCCGGTCGCGCGCGCGTGGTGCGCGGCCGCGGCGGCCCCTCCCGCCGGCCCCGACTCCACGAGCCGGATCGGCACCTCGCACGCGGTCTCCACCGTGCACGTGCCGCCGCTCGACAGCATCAGCAGGAGCTGGCCGCCGAAGCCGTCCGCGCGCAGCAGATCGTTCAGCGCGCGCAGGTACGACTCGACCACGCCGAGCACGTACGCGTTCGCGACGGTCGTCGACGTCCGTTCGTACTCGCGGATCTCGCCGGACACGACCGACGAGAGCGACAGCCGCAGGCCCGGCGCACGCTCGCGCACGCGCCGCGCGACGGCGTGCTCGTGCGTGGGGTTGCGGAAGCCGTGCAGCAGACTCACCGCGACGGCTTCCACGCCGGCGGCGCGCAGGCGCTCGACGGCGGCGTCGACCTCGGCGTCCGAGACCGGCACGCGCTCGCTGCCGTCGGCCATGATCCGCGCGGAGATCCCGAGCCGAAGCTTCGGCGGCACGAGCGGCTCCGGCTTCTCCAGCGCGAGGTCGTACGCGTCGTAGCGCGTCTCGCGGCCGATCTCGATCGCGTCCTCGTGGCCGGCGGTGGTGATGAGGCCGGTGAGCGCGCCCTTGCGCTCGATCAGCGCGTTGGTGACCAGCGTGGTGCCGTGGATGACGTAGCGGACGTCGCGCGCCGCGATGCCCGCGCGCGCCAGCGCCTTGCGCACGCCGTCCATCACGCCCGCCGCGGGCTCCTTGGGCGTCGTCAAGACCTTTTCGATGACGGTCGTCGTGCCCGTCGCGTCGAGCAGCACGACGTCCGTGAAGGTGCCGCCGATGTCCACGGCGAGATGCCAGTCCTGCATCGCTCTCAGGTACCTCCCGGCTTTAGCCGCCAAGGTAATGTTGCCGTACGTCGGGGTCGTCGAGCAGCGCCTGCCCCGTGCCTTCGAAGCGGTTCTTTCCGAGCTCCAGCACGAAGCCGCGGTGCGAGATCGACAGCGCCTTCTTCGCGTTCTGCTCGACCATGAGGACGGCGGTGCCCTCGCGGTTGATCGTGGTGATCGTCTCGAAGACCAGCTCCACCATGCGCGGGTCGAGACCGAGCGACGGCTCGTCGACGAGCAGGAGCCGCGGGCGCAGCAGGAGCGCGATCGCCATCTCGAGGATCTGCTGCTGGCCGCCCGACAGGGTCCCCGCCGGCGCCTCGCGCCTGGCGCCGAGCATCGGGAAGCGGTCGAAGGCCGCGTCGATGTCGCGGCGGACGTGCGCGTCGCGGCGAAGGTACGCGCCCATCTCGAGGTTCTCGGCCACGCTCATCGCCGGGAAGTTGCAGCGCCCCTGCGGGACGTAGCCGATGCCGGATTTGAGGATCTCGACCGGCGGGCGCCCGCCGATCTCCCTGCCGTCGAAGCGGATCGAGCCCGCGCGCGGCCTCACCATGCCGAACACCGTGCGCAGCAGCGTCGACTTGCCCGCGCCGTTGGCGCCGATGATCGAGACGATCTCGTCCCCACGCACCACCACCGAGACACCGCGCAGCACCTCCAGCTCGTCGTAGCCCGCGACGACGCCGTCGAGCGCGAGCAGCACGGCGTCACCGTCCAAAGTACGCCTCGATGACGGCGGGGTCGCGGCGGATGACGTCCGGCGGGCCCTCCGCGATCTTCTGGCCGTGGTCCAGCACGACGACGCGCTGGGAGATGTCCATCACCACGTCCATGTTGTGCTCGACGAGCAGCACCGTCTTGCCCTGACGGTGGAGGGCCCGGATGTGCTCCTTCATCTGGTTGATCATCGTCGGGTTGACGGCCGCCGCCGGCTCGTCGAGCAGGATCAGCTCGGGATCGGGCATCAGCGCCGCCGCGAACGCGAGCAGCTTGCGCTGGCCGTACGAGAGGCTGCCCGCGGGCGCGTCCGCCTTTTCGCCGAGCCCGACGAGATCGAGCAGCGCGTGCGCGCGCGCCACTGCCTCCTTTTCAAGACGTCTGAGACGCGGCGTGCGGACGAGGCGCGCGAGCCACCGCTCCTCCTGGTGCTGCTGGAGGAAGACGATCAGGTTGTCGCGCGCGCTCAGCCGGCCGAACACGCTCACCTGCTGGAACGTGCGCCCGAGCCCGAGCCGGGCGATGCGATGGGGCGCGGCGTTGGTCACGTCGTCGTCGCGGAAGCGCACGCGTCCGCCGTCGGCGCCGAGAAACCCGGTGACGCAGTTGAACAGCGTGGTCTTCCCGGAGCCGTTCGGCCCGATGAGGCTCACGAGCTCTCCGCGCCGCACGTCGAGATCGACGCCGTTGACCGCGACGATCCCGAGAAACCGCTTCACGAGCCCGCGCACCTCGAGCAACGCCATCAGCGCGCCCCCGCGCGGCGCCGGAAGAGCCCTTCGAGCCCTTCGGGCGACCTGACGACGATCACGAGGAGCAGCGCACCGTAAATGACGAGGCGCCACGTCGGCGCGAGGCGCAGCACCTCCGGCAGCGCCGTGAAGAGCACGGCGCCCACGAGCACGCCGCGCAACGACCCGACGCCGCCGAGGAACAAGATGACGAGCAGGTTCACGGTCAGCGCCATCGTCATCTCTTCGGGACAGAACACCGAGAGGTAGTGCGCGTAGAGCGCGCCGATCCCGCCCGCGAGCGCGCCGCCCACCGCGAACGCGAGCCGCCGGTAGCGCAACGGGTTGATCGCGGCGGCGGCGGCGAGTGGCTCGTTGTCGCGCACCGCGTGGAGCGCGCGGCCGAGGCGGAACGTCGTCATGCCGAGGTAGAGCACCAGCACGACGCCGAGCGCGGCGAGCGCCACGCCGTACCACGCGGGCAGCGTGGTCACGGGCTTCGGGATGCCGGTGATGCAGAGCGGCCCCCGCGTCACCTCCACCCAGTTCGTCGCCACGATCCACGCGACGACCGCGAAGCCGAGCGTGCCGACGGCGAACGCGTGCTCCGTGAGGCGGAAGAGCGGCACGCCGGCGACCGCGGCGAGGACGCCGGCCACGAGCACGGCGCCCGCGACGTCCGCGAGGAACGGCCAGCCCGCGCGCGTGGCGAGGATCGCGGCGGTGTAGGCGCCGGCGCCGAAGAACGCGGGATGCGCGAGCGACAGCGAGCCGACGTGCCCGACCACGAGGTCGTAGGACAGCGCGAGCGCCGCGAAGAGCGCGGTGTAGATCAGCACGTGGACGATGTAGCGCTGCTGGCCGGGCGCGATCAGCGCGACGAGCCACGGGGCGGCGAGCGCGACGGCCACGAGCGGGACGGCGGTCAGCCGGCCCACGTCAGATCCCGATCCGGCGGCCGAACAGCCCGGCCGGCCGCCACAGCAGCACCGCGATCATGATGAGGAACGCGATCGCGTCCTTGTAGGCGTAGGAGATGTAGCTCCCCGCCAGCGCCTCGACGACGCCGATGAGGAAGCTCGCGGCGATGGCGCCGTTGACGTAGCCGAAGCCGCCCGCGACGACCGCCGCGAACGCCTTCAGCGTGAGGCCGGTCCCCATGTCCGGAAAGATGTTGAACAGCGGCGACACGAGCACGGCCGCGACGGCGGCGAGCGCCGCCGACACCGCGAACGTCACGAGCGCCACGCGCTGCACGTCGACCCCCACCACCGCGCACGCCTCGCGGTTCTGCGACATCGCGCGCATCGCGCGCCCGGCGCGCGTGCGCGTGACGAACCGTTGCAGCGCCCAGAACACGACGACCGCGCCCCCGAGCACGAGCAGCCGCTGCCACGCGAGCCGGAAGCCGCCGATGTCCAGAATGGTGGACGAGAGCTTCGTCGGCACTTCCTTGGGCTGGGTGCCGAACACGATGATCGCGAGGTTGGTGAGCACGATCGACGTCGCGAGCGTCGCGATGAGCTGCACGTGCCACGAGCGCGCGAGGATCGCGCGGATGACGCCGAGCTGGTACACGAGCCCCCACACGACCATCGCGGCCACCGCGAGCGCGCCCGCCACGACGTACGGCAGCTCGTACTCGCGATAGCCGAACCAGAACGCGTACGCCCCGAGCATGAAGAACTCGCCGTGCGCGAAGTTGATCAGCCGGGCCACGCCCAGCATGAGCGCGAGCCCGGCCGCCACCATCGCGTACATGGACCCGAGCGTGAGTCCATGCACCAGCGTCTCGAGAACGTCAGTGAGCATTCATCCAACCGGCACCCGCGGAGGGCGCGGATGAATCCGCGCCCGGAGCGAGGGGGGCTTGGGGGGTGCGTCTCGCACCCCCCATCTCCATCAGTTCAACAGCGCCGGACTGGTGGGAAGCTTCTCCAGGATCCGGACCTTGCCGTCCTGCATCTCGAGCAGGAGCATGTTGATCCACGCCTGGTGGTTCGCGTCGAACTTGATCGGGCCGAGCGGCGAGTCCTTCACGTCGACCTCGGTGAGCGCCGTGCGGATCGTCGCGCGGTCGATCTTGCCGTGCTTCTTCTGCGCGATCTCGAGCGCGGGCACCACCGCCCACTTCAGCGTGATCGCGGCCAGCGAGCCATGCACGCGCGGCGGGATCTTGTGGCGCTCCTCCCACCGCTTGTCGAAGTCCGGATCGAGCCCGGCGACCCAGTAGCCCGCCTCGACGACGCCGTCGCCGATCTTCGGGTTGTCGCGCACCTGGTGGAGGAACTCGGCGGTGGCGAGGCTGCCGCGCGAGTAGATCTTCTGCGTGAGGCCGAGCTCGCGGTACTGCCGCATGAACGGCGCGCCGTCGCTCGCGAGGATGACGCCGAGGATCGTCTCCGCGCCCGCGCGCTTGAGCCGCGTGAGCACCGGACGAAAGTCGGGCTGGCCGGGATCGAAGAACTCGGTGGACACGGCCTTGACGTTCGCCTTCCTGAAGGCGGCCTCGTACGCGTTGACGGCGCCGCGCCCGAAGTCGTTGTTCATGGCGAGGATGGACGCGCTCTTCACGCCCTGCTTCGCCATGTAGCGCGCGAAGGTGTGCGCCATGATCTCGTCGTCCAGCGCCACGCGGAACGTCCACTCGTTGCCGCCCTTGCCGCTCAGCTTGCGGATGTCCGGATGCGAGCACGACTCGACCACCATCGGCACGCCGATCTCCTTCACGACGGGCATGGCCCCCAGACACGCGCCGCTGTGCGTCTGGCCGACGATCACGTCGACCTTGTCGACGTCCGCGAGCTTGCGCACGGCGCTCACCGCCTCGCCCGGCGTGGCCTTGTTGTCGGCGAAGTAGGCTTCGAGCTTGCGGCCCATCACGCCGCCCTTCGCGTTGATCTCGTCGACGGCGAGGGTCGCGCCCCACCGGACTCCTTCGCCCGTGATGGCGGCGGGCCCGCTCATCGCGGACGCGAAGCCGACGCGGATGGGCGGCGCCTGCGCCCCGGTGACCGGTGGCAGCGCGGCGAGAACGACCAGGACGATGGCGAGCACGATGCGCATGAGCGCTCTCCTTGGATGCACTGAGTTGTGGCTCATCGAAAGTTTGGGATGACTTCCCTGCCGAAGAGCTCGATCGACTCGTGGAGCTCCGGCACGGTGTTGGCGACGAACAAGAGCCCCGAGCACGTGGTGACCCCGGCACGCGCGTACGCGCGGATGCGCTCGCCGATCTCCTCCGGGCTGCCGATCAGGTTGCGGGCCTCGAAGCCGCCCGCCTGCTGGTCGCGCAGCGTCGACTTCTTCAGCGACTCGAGGTGCTTGTAGAGCTGGGAGGCGTGGAAGCGCTTCACGGCCTCCTCGTGCGTGCGGCCGATGGAGCACGCGAACTGCGGCGCGATGTCGATGGAGGATCCGTCGCGCCCCGCCTTGGCCGCCGCGCGATGCACGTCGTCGACGCCGCGCGCGATCTCCTCCGGCGAGAGCACCGCCGGCATCCAGCCCTCGCCGTACTCGCCCGCGCGCCGGCGCACTTCGGCGTGGTTGCCGCCCGCGTACATCGGCAGCGGCGTCTGGCGCGGCTTCGGAAAGCACTCGACGTCCTGGAAGCGCACGTGGCGGCCGCGGAAGCTCGCCCTGCGCTCGGTGAAGAGGAGGCGCAGCGCGCGCATCCCTTCGTCGGTGATGTCGCCGCGCCGGACGTCGCGCGCGTCGGGATGGAGCGCCTCGTATTCCTCCCGATACGCGCCGGTGCCGACGCCGAGGATCACGCGGCCGCCGGAGAGCTGATCGAGCGTGGCGACCTGCTTCGCGAGCACGGGCATCGTGCGCATCGGCAGGACGATGATCCCGGTCGCGAGCCTGATGCGCTCGGTGCGCGCGGCGACGTACGTGAACGTGATGAGTGGCTCGTAGAAGTTCGGCGAAGTCGGCCACTCCTGCTGGACGTAACGCTGGGTGGTCATGTGGTCGTTGCCCCACACCGAGTCGAACCCCACGCGCTCGGCGAGCTGCGCCGTCGGCAGCACGTCCTCCGGCTTCGCGAACGGCACGGGATACATCATCCCCTCGATGCACGTCGGGATGTGGACGCCGAACTTCATGCGGTCCTCCTCGACACGGGACGAGCGGCGAGCTCGCGCCAGGCCGCGCCGAGTGCCTCGTGCAGCCGGAACAGCTGCTCCGGAACCGGCGGCCCCGGCGGCAGAAACGCGACGGGGACGTCGAGCCCGGCGTCCGCGAAGCGAGACAGCGACCGCCGGCACTCCTCGGGCGTCCCGCAGACGGCGAGCGCCTCGATCATGTCGTCCGTGACGAGATCGCCGGCGGGACGGCGCGCCAGGAATGCGTCGCGCAGCGCCTGGGTCTCGGCGGGCCCGAAGCCAGCATCCACGAGCAGCGACTGTCCGTGCAGCGCACCGATGTAGCGCGCGAGCACGGGCCTGACACGCGAGCGGCCATCGGCGCCCACTGCCATCGGCACGTACGCGAGGACCGTGAAGTCGTCGCGGGCGCCGCCGGTCGTGCGCCGCACACGCCGCACGTGCGCGGGCGACGTCATGATCGAGCAGTGCACTCCCACCGACACCTCGGCCGCGAGCGCGAGCGCGCGCGGCGCCTTCACGCCGAGCACGATCGGTACCAGCGCGGGCGGCGGCGTCTCGAGGACGGCGTCGTGGACCGAGAAGCATTTGCCGGTGTAGGTCACGCGCTCGCCCGCGAGCAGCCGCGTGACGATCTCGACGCCTTCGCGCAGGCCCTGCAGCGGCGTGTCGAACGCGATCGCCATCTGGCCTTCGATCCAGTTGCGATTGCTCGCGCCGAGGCCGAGCACGACACGGCCCGGGGCGATGCCAGCGAGCGCCGCGGTCTCCATCGCCAGCACGGCCGGATGACGCGTGTACGGATTCACCACGCCGATCCCGATCGTGATGCGCTCGGTGACGGCGGCCGCCGCGCCCGCCAGCGTGAACGCGCCGGGCTGGAAGTAATCCTCGATGATCCAGAGGCTGCCGAACCCGGCGCGCTCGGCGTCGCGTGCCCACGCCGCCACCGACGCGGGCAGGCGGCGTCCGGTCAGCGCGACGCCGAGACTAGCGGTCCAGCGCGAGTCCATACGCCTCACGGAGCGTGACGAGCAGTCGATCGAAGTCCGCGTCCGCTGCGGGCACTGCCGGCAGCCACGCGCGACTCGCGCCGGGGTCCTTGAGGCCGCTGGAAGTCAACACGACGACGATCGTGTCGTCCGGATCGAGCGCGCCGCGGGACGCGAGCTGCATCACCGCGGTCATCGCCGCCGAAGACGACGGCTCGACGAAGAGTCCTTCCTCGCCGGCGAGCGCGCGCTGCGATTCGAAGATGCCCTCGTCGGTGACGCGCACGCCTGCTCCGCCGGAATCGCGCAGCGCCGCGAGTCCCTGATACGTGCCGTAGCTCGACGCGATCGAGAACGCGACCGACGGCCCGGCTCGCTCGACGATCTCCGGCGCCTCGAGTCCCCGCTCCATGGCGCTGGCGAGCGGACCGTGCGGCTCCGCGGCGATCATCCGTGGCGCCGACTTCACGAGGCCGAGCTGATGGAGCTCGCTGAAGCCCTTCCAGATTCCGTAGAGGCCGTCGCTGTACGAGCTCGGCACCACCACGACGTCCGGCGCGGTCCACGCGCGCTCTTCGGCGACCTCGTACGCGATCGTCTTGTAGCCCTCGATGCCCCAGGGGTTGGAGCCCACCGGCGGCAGCATGAACCCGCTCGTCGGATACCAGCCGAGGCGCTCGACGCCCTCGCGCATCAGCGCCCACCGCGCCTCCGACGTCGGGCATTCCACGACGGCGGCGCCGTACGCCTGCATGAGCGTCTTCATCGTGTCGGGCACCGACACGGTCGTGAAGATCACGCACGGCAGTCCCGCGCGCGCGGCGTACGCGGCCGTCGACGCGCCGTGATTGCCGCTGGATGAAATCGTGATCACGCGCGCGCCGATCTCGACGGCATGGTTCACGGCCACCGCGCAGAGCCGGTCCTTGTACGACCACGTCGGGTTGCGGCTCTCGTCCTTCGCGTAGAGATGCGACAGCCCGAGCCGCGCGCCGAGGCGGGACAGGTGCACCAGCGGCGTGCCGCCTTCGCCGAGCGAGATCGGTGGCGTCGCGCGCACCGGGAGGAGATGACGGTAACGCCACAGTCCCGGAGGCCCGGACGCGAACGTCGCCGGCGTGACGCCGGCGAGCGGTGCGAGGTCGTAGAGAACGGTGAGATTGACGGCGACGCCGTGCTCCCGGCAGCGCGGACACCCGCCGAACATGCGCGGATCGTCGAAGCGAGCGCGGCACCGGAGGCACTGGAGCGCGACGACGACGGCCTCCGGAGCCATTCCGCGGGCCAGTGTAGGAAGCCCGGCTCAGCGTGTCAAACCGGCCTCATGTATCAGTTTTGGCACTCTTGCGCCGCGCACGAGGTTGGGAAGATCGAAAACGATGGTTCGGTCAGCCACTTCGATCTCATCGTGCTGTTCACCGTTGCGGGGTACATCCACTTCGGCGGCATCCTCTTCGCGATCTGCCAGTGCCTCACGAGAGCCGTCGGAGCACTGGTGATCCAGGAGGAGGAAAAGACCCGTAACCTCTTCCGCTCGTGACCGGTACGTCAGATAGCCCCGTCGGTATATTCCCCATCAATCAGGCCGGGCTCATCATCCTGTTGACCTTCGCTGCGTTCGTGCACGTGGGCGCCGTCGTTTTCGCCATATGGGCCGCATCCAAAGTCACGGCAATGCTGGCCGAGGCTCGCCAGCTCACGGCAGCCGTAGAGGCCCTCCTCGCGCCAAGAGACCGCACCAGCTCTTAGGGCCGGCCGGCAGCCCCCGCCGGGTTTCGGCCCAAAATTTGGCCATTCCGCGCAAGTCTGCTTCTATGGATGGTGATATGGCACCAGCAACCGCCGTCGCCAGGAAGCCCAAGGCCGACACACCCGAGCCCGAGGCTCCGAAGCCCAGGCGCCAGCCCGAGGCGCCCCACACGGTCACCGCCGTGGAGATGGGCGCGCGCCAGCGCGAGATCTCGGTCTCGGAGTTCTTCACCAAGAACCGCCACCTGCTCGGGTTCGACAACCCGCGCAAGGCCCTCCTCACCTGCGTCAAGGAAGCGGTCGACAACGCGCTCGACGCGTGCGAGGAGGCCGGGATCCTGCCCGACGTGCTCGTGAAGGTCGAGGCGGTCGGCGACACGCCGGCGAGCCAGGCGTCACGTTTCCGTGTCACCGTCGCCGACAACGGCCCCGGGATCGTGCGCAAGCAGATCCCGCCGATCTTCGCCAAGCTCCTCTACGGCTCGAAGTTCCACCGGCTGCGCATGAGCCGCGGCCAGCAGGGCATCGGCATCTCGGCCGCGGGCATGTACGCGCAGCTCACGACCGGCAAGCCGGTCCACATCATCTCCCGCACCAGCGCGCGCTCTTCCGCGCACGACTTCGAAGTCCAGATCGACACCAAGAAGAACGAGCCGCGCATCCTCTCCGAGAAGCAGATCGAGTGGGAGTCGCCGCGCGGCACGCAGGTCAGCATGGAGATCGAGGGGCGCTACCAGAAGGGCCGCGCCTCCGTCGACGAGTACGTCGAGCAGACCGTCATCGCCAACCCGCACGTCTCGCTCACCTACGTGACGCCGGAAGGCGAGACGAAGAAGTGGGCGCGCACGTACGAGCAGCTGCCGCCGACGCCGCGCGAGATCAAGCCGCATCCGTACGGCATCGAGCTCGGCATGCTGCTGAAGATGCTGCACGACACGTCGAGCCACTCGCTCACGGGATTCCTCCAGAGCGACTTCAGCCGCGTGTCGCCGCAGATCGCCGACGAGATCGCGAAGGCCGCGAAGGTCTCGCCCCGCACGCGGCCGCGCGACATCCACGGGCAGGCGGCGGAGAACATCTACAAGACCATCCAGGCGACGAAGCTCATGGCGCCGCCGACGAACTGCCTCTCGCCGATCGGCGAGCGCGCGATCCTCGCCGGTCTCTACAAGCAGATCAAGGGCGAGTTCTACACGGCGGTGACGCGGCCGCCCGCGGTCTATCGCGGCAACCCGTTCGTGATCGAAGCCGGGCTCGCGTACGGCAAGAGCCCGGAGCTCGCGCAGCAGGCGCCGGAAAAGACCGCGCCGCTGGCCGAGGGCGAGAGCCACGAGGAGGACAACGAGCTCGCGCGCATCATCCGCTACGCCAACCGCGTGCCGCTGCAGTACCAGCCGGCGGCCTGCGCGATCACCAAGTCGGTGCTCGAGACCTCGTGGCGGAACTACGGGCTCACGCAGTCGCGCGGCGCGCTCCCCGGCGGGCCGATGGTGATCTTCGTGCACATGGCGTCGGTGTGGGTGCCGTTCACCAGCGAGTCGAAGGAAGCGATCGCCGACTACGACGAGATCCGCAAGGAGATGGCGCTCGCGCTGAACGAGGCGGGCCGGCGGCTTCGGGCGTTCCTCCGACGGCGCGAGCGCGCGTCCAGCGAGCATCGCCGCCGCAACATCTTCGAGCTCTACATCGAGGAGATCGTCGAGTCGTGCAACCGCCTGAAGGGCGGGAAGCTCGCGACCGCCAGGCTGAAGGACCAGCTCCAGAAGATGGCGCTCAAGATCACGGGCGGCGAGAAGACCGACGCGGCGCTCGGCAAGAACGGCGGCGGACCGGAAGGGCTGCCGCACTCGATCATCGTCACCGCCGAGGGCGTGGAGGGCGAGGTGCCGGCGCCGGCCGCTGACGCCGCGGCGGCGCCGGCCAACGGCGCGGTCGACGCGCACGCGGTCCAGGCGGCGGTGGCGGCCGCGGCGAACAATGGCGCCGCCCACCGCAAGGCCGCCGCGAAGGAGTCCGTGCGCGGGGCGAAGAGCAAGGCCGGCAAGGCCAAGCCGGGAAAGAAGAAGTAGGTGATGGCCAAGGCGAAGAAAGCCCGCAAGCTCACGGTCGTCGAGAAGAAGCTGGTCGGCGTCGCGGACGTCGTGATCGACGCGGCCGAGAAGCGCAAGGATCCGACGCTGACGATCCCGGTGCGCGCGCTGTCCAACGTGGAGTTCAACGAGCGCAAGGGCCTGATCGAGATGGGCAAGCGCAAGCAGGCCCGCTCGTTCTTCAACATGGCGATGGCGAAGAAGTTCATGCAGACCGTGCTCGTCGCCGACGCGCTCGCGGAGCTCCAGCGCGCGAACCTGACCACGTCGCTCCGCGAGATCTACTACCGCACCAAGCACACGATCAAGAACTCGCACGAGAACACGCTCGACACGCAGGACGAGTCGGATCCGCTCATCGAAGACCTCGAGGTCTCGCTCGAGGCGCTGCGCGAGGAGCTGCACGTGCGCGCGGAGAACGCGGGCTCGATCGTCGGCCCCGTGGTGTTCGTGGACGACGGCGACCGCGTGGACTGCACGCGCCTCGGCAAGGGCGGCTACTCCGTGCCGTCGATCGTCGAGCCGGAATATCTCCAGATCGCGCGCTGCACCGCGGACTTCGTGCTGCTCGTCGAGAAGGGTACCCAGTGGAACCGGCTCTCGGAGGACAAGTTCTGGCGCCGCTACAACTGCGTGCTGCTGACGGGCAACGGCCAGCCCCCGCGCGGCGTGCGCCGGCTCGCGCGCCGGCTCCACGAGGAGAAGGGCCTGCCCGTCTACGTGCTGGTCGACAACGACCCGTGGGGCTACTACATCTATTCAGTGATCAAGCAGGGCTCGATCAACCTCGCGTTCGAGAGCCAGCGCATGGCGATCCCGAAGGCGAAGTTCATCGGGCTCTCGAGCGCCGATCCGGAAGCGTACGGCCTCCCGCGCAACGTCGGCATCAAGCTCAACGAGAAGGACACCTCGCGCGCGAAGGAGCTCCTCAACTACCGCTGGTTCCAGAAGAAGCCGTGGCAGGAGGAGATCAAGCGGATGCTGTCGAGCGGGCTCAAGTACGAGCTCGACGCGCTCGCGAACAAGGACTTCCAGTACCTGACGAAGCGCTACCTGCCGAGGAAGCTCAAGGAAAAGGACTGGCTCGACTGACCGCATCGGGGGGTGCGAGACGCACCCCCCCGGATACCCCCCACGCTCCGGGCCGGGAGTGAATCCCGGCCCTCCGCGGCCGCCGAAGTGAATCGTGTCGCTAGGCGATCGAGAAACGCACCGCGGCGTCGGCCAATAGCGCGGCGGGATGGATGAGGTCGGGCGCGTCCGCCTCGTCGGCGAGCAGGAGCGGGATCTCGGTGCAGCCGAGGATCACCGCGTCGACGCCGCGGCCGCGCAGCTCGTCGACCGCCGCGCGCGCCGCGTCGGCGTGTTCCTTGCCCTCGCGCCCTTCCATGATCGCCCGGATGCCGGCGTCGAGCGGTGCCTGGAGCACGGCGTCGATGCGCTCCACCGCGACCGAGCGCTCGGCGAGCGCGTCGAGGTAGGGCTGCGGCACGCCGCGCGCGCCGAGCAAGCCGACGCGCCGGCACATGCGGCGCACGACGTCGTCGGCGACCGTCTCGATCATGCTGAGCACGGGACGCCGCGACGCCGCGCGGATCTCACGCAGCCCCGCGTGCACGGCGTTGCACGGCACGACCAGGAAATCGACCAGCGGCCCGAGCTGCGTGGCGACGTCGATCACGGCGGGCTCGATCTGCCGCGGCTCCACGAAGCGGCCGTCCGCGCCGGTACGCAGCGGCTGCCCGCGGTGAAACCAGACCACCATCGGCGGATAGCCGCGCATGTAGTCCGGCGGGATCAGCCGCTGCGCGACGCGATGCACGCGCGTCTCGAAATCCATCGTCGCCTGCGCGCTCATGCCGCCGAGCACACCCATGCGCTTCATCCCCTGCTCCCCTCGCCCGCGCGCGCGACCGCGAACGGCTCCAGCGGCAGCGTCGGCGGCTTTTCCAGAATTATCTCGGTCATCAGCACGCCCGTCACGGGCGCGAGCAGGATTCCGGAACGGTAGTGGCCGGCCGCGGCGTACGCGCCGCGGAGATTCGGCACCGGGCCCAGGTACGGCAGGTTGTCGTGCGAGTACGGGCGCAGCCCCGTCCACGCGCCCGCGACGCGCGCGTCGCTCAGCGCGGGCAACAGCGCGAGGCCGCGCTCGACGAGCGACCGCACGGAGCCGAGCCTCACGTCCTTGTCGTAGCCGGCGTCCTCGACGGTCGCGCCGAGCAGCACCTTGTTGTCCATGCGCGGATACACCGAACCGCGCTCGCTCACGAGCAGCTCGCGTGTCGGTGGCGTCGACGTCTCGAGCAGCACGATCGTGCCCTTCATCGGCCGCACCGGCATCACGGCCATCTCCGGCGCGAGCTGCGACGCCCAGCTCCCGGCCGCGTTGACGACGATCGGCGTCGCGATCGTCTCGCCGCCCGCGAGCGCCACGCCCGTCACGCGATCGCCGGCGCGCGCGATCGCGACGACCGGCGCGTGCTCGCGGATCTCGACGCCGCGCCGGCGCGCCGCCTCGGCCAGCGCCTTCAGCAGGCGCGGCGGCCGGACCTGCGTGACGTCGGGCAGCAGCAACCCTCCGTGCACCGGCAGCCCGGCGCTCAGGCCGGGCTCGCGCGCGCGAACGGCGCGCTCGTCGAGCCAGGTGACGGCGAAGCCGGCCTCGCGCTGCCACGCCGCGCGCCGGGACATCTCGACGACGTCGGCCTCGGAGAGCGCGATCTCGAGCATGCCGCAGCGCCAGAAGCCGGTGTCCGCCGGCGTGAGCTCGGCGATCTCGCGGATCCATCCCTCGTAGAGATCGAAGCTCGTTCGCGTGAGATCGAGGCGGGGCCCGGGGACGTTGCTGCTGCCCTGATACGACAGGTAGCCCGCCGCCGCCCACGACGCTTCGCGGCCGACGGCGGCGCGCTCGACGAGCGTGACGCCGACGCCGGCCCGAGCAAGGTGATACGCGACCGCGAGACCGATGATGCCGCCGCCGACGACGACGGCGTCGCGCGCCCGCGTGGTCACGCTCAGGCGCTGGCCTCGAGGACCTTCCGCGCGGCGACGACTTCCGGCGCGCCGGACGCGCCGACGTCCTGCGCGCGCGACACGAGCTGCCGGCACGCCTGGCGTTGCAGCGCCGCGTTGCCGTTCCGCTCGTACGCCCACGCGAGTGTCCCGAGCGACTGCAGATGCCACGGGTTCGCGAGCAGCCGCTGCTGCGCGAGCGCGATCGCCGGCTCCACGCGGCCGAGCCGGCGGTGCAGCTCGAGGAACACGTCGCGGAAGATGTCTTTCTGCTCGCGGCTGCCGCCTCCCATCGCGTCGATGCCTTCGACGCCCGGCGCCATCAGCGTGATCGCGGTCGCGTCGTCGCCACGCACGATCGCCATCTCGCCTTCGAGCAGCCCGGCGCCGAGCGTCGACCACTGTCCGCTCGCGCGGCCGGCCGGAAGACGGCGCAGGCGCTCGAGCTGCGCGCTCGCCTTGTCCCACTCGCCGACGCGCGCGAACACGACACCGATCCAGTGGTGCATCCACGTCGTCAGGAAGTCGGCGTGCACGAGCAGCTTCTCCGCCTGCTTCGCGAGCTCCTTCCACGTCGCGTCGTCGGTCTTCGTCCGGCGCAGGATCTCGAGGCGCCACAGGAGCTCGATGCGCTCGTAGAGCGGCAGGGCCGGCGACGTCGACGCCCAGTAGTCACGGGTCATGCGCGCGTCGCCGAGGATCGCGTGCGCCTCCGCGAGGTGCCACAGCACGTGCGCGTAACGCTCGAGCGAGGCCGCGCGCTCGAACGTCTCCAGCGTGTTCCGATAGTCGCCGCGCGCCTGATACGCGTGCCCGACCGCGTGGTACGTGTAGAGATTGGTCGGGTCCTTCGCGAGCGAGCGCAGACTCGCTTCGAGCCCCTCGTCGTTGAAGCCGGACTGCTCGAGGAAGAACCCGAGCATCGTCAGGTACTGCGGCTCGTCGGGCGCCGCCGCGAGGCTCTTGCGCGCGAGCGTGATCCCGCCGCGATAGTCGCCTTGCGTGATGCAGTTCAGGCCGAGGATGCGCACGGAGATGCGATCCGTCGGGTGCTCGCCGGTGATGCGCTCGAGCAGCCGATAGGCCTCATGCGTCGCGCCCCGGCGCACGGCGTCGACCGCCTGCACGTGCAGACGCTCGCGCTCGTGCCGCGCGCTGTCCGCGAGCTTCACCGCCTGCTGCGCGGCGGAATCCGCGATGTCCACGCGCCCCATGCGCCAGCCGATGTAGGCGCGCGTGCACGCCGCCAGCGCGAACTGCGGATCCGCGGTGAGCGCGGCGTCGAGCGCCTCGACCGAGCCGGCGCGCCAGCGCAGGAACGTGTCGACGCCGCGCTCGTACGCGGCGAGCGCGTCGGACGACGTCGTGGAGACGGGCAGGCCTGCGAGGTCGTTCATGCCGTCAGCGCCTCCTTGAAGACCGCGAGGGTCTTCTCCACGTCCGCCTCCGTGTGCGCGCACGAGACGTAGATCTTCGACGCGCCCTTCAGGATGCCGCGCCTGAGGCACGCCTCGTTGAACCGGCGCAGCTTCGCGGAGTCGTTCGTCAGCGTGGCGCGCCAGTCCACGATCGGCGTGTCGGTGAAGAAGATGTCGAACACGGTCGGATGGCCGACCACCTGCGCGGTGACGCCGAGCTTCTTCGTGAGATCCGTGAGCCCGCTCATGAGCGCGCCGCCGATCTCGAAGACGCGCTCGTACACGCCGGGCTTGCGCAGCTCCGCGAGCGAGGCGAGCCCGGCCGCGGACGCCACGGGATTGCCGTTCAGCGTCCCCGTCTGCGAGACGAACGCGCCCGTGCCTTCGCCGCGCGGGTCGAAGCCCTGCATGACGTCGGCGCGCCCCGCCACCGCGGCGAGCGGGAAGCCGCCGCCGATGATCTTGCCGAACGACGCGAGGTCCGGCGTGACCCTGTAGGCCTCCTGCGCGCCGCCGTAGGCGAAGCGGAACCCCGTCACGACCTCGTCGAAGATCAGCACGATGCCGTAGCGCTGCGTGAGCCGGCGGAGGCCCTCGAGAAAGCCCTCGCGCGGCGGAATGATCCGCTGGAACGGCTCGACGATCACCGCCGCGAGACTGTCCGCGTGCACGGCGAGCAGCGCCTCGACGGTCGCGAGATCGTTGTACGGCGCGATCAGCACCTCGCCTTCGAGGACCGCGGGAATGCCGGCGGAGTCCGGCATCGCCGCGGGAAACGCCTTCGGCGACTTCGGCGTCTGCGACATGTGCGCGTAGTCGTTGCTGCCGTGATAGCCGCCCTCGAACTTCATGATCTTGTCGCGATGACGGAACGCTCGCGCGGCGCGCATCGCGAAGAACGTCGCCTCGCTGCCCGTCGACGTGAACCGGATCATGTCGGCGCACGGCACCGCGCGGCAGATCTCGTCGGCAAGCCGGATCGCCGGCTCGTTGACCATGAAGTACGTCGTGCCGTCGGCGAGCTGCTTCGTCACCGCGGCGGTGACCGCCGGGTGCGCGTGGCCGAGGAACATCGGCCCGGAGCCGAGCAGGTAGTCGACGTATTCCCGCCCGCTGTGATCCCAGAGATGCGCGCCCTGCGCGCGCTTCACCACGAAGGCGAGGTCGTCGCGATAGCGCGCGGTGCCCAGCACGCCGCCGGGCAGGCGCCGACCGGCGAGCTCGAGGAGGGTGGCTTCGTCCGTGGACCGGGGCGTCGTTTCGGGTGTCATCGTCACACTATAATCCGTTCGGCCATGGCGCGGATCGAGCTCCTCGACGTCTGCAAGTCGCTCGACGCGTTCCGGATCGAGGACCTGAACCTCTCGATCCCCGACGGCCGCACGCTCGTGATCCTCGGGCCGAGCGGGTGCGGCAAGACCACGCTGCTGAAGATCATCGCCGGCCTGATCTCTCCGGACTCCGGGCGCGTGCGCTACAACGGCCTCGACGTCCGGGACATGACGCCGGGCGAGCGGAAGATCGGCATGGTCTTCCAGAGCTACGCGCTGTATCCGCACATGGACGGCCGCAAGAACGTCCTCTCCTGGTTCCTGTTCCGCAAGAAGACGCCGGAGATGGACGCGCTGAAGAAGGCGAAGTTCCAGCGGACGAGCGAGCTCATGGGCGTGGAGCTCGAGCATCTGCTGGCGCGCAAGCCGCCGACGCTGTCCGGCGGCGAGAAGCAGCGCGTCGCCGTCGCCCGCTGCATCACGCGCGATCCCGCGCTCTTCCTGCTCGACGAGCCGTTCTCGAACCTCGACCAGGCGCTGCGTGAGAAGTACCGCATGAGCCTGAAGACCCTGCTGCGGCAGTTCGACATCACGACCGTGTACGTGACGCACGATCACTACGAGGCGATGATCCTCGCGGACCTGGTCGCGATCATGGATCACGGGCGCATCGAGCAGGTCGGCACGTACGAGGAGATCTACGAGCGGCCGCGCACCGCGTTCGTGGCCGGCTTCCTGAACCGCCACGTCGGGATGCCGCCGATCAGCTTCCTCGACGCGCGTGACTGCGCGCAGACGCGCGAGCTGGGCGACGTGCGCGTCGGCGTGCGTCCGGAGAACGTCGAGGTGCTACGTGACGACCACGAAGGCGGGGGCGACGGCGAGCGCGACGTCACCACGCGCGGCACGGTGGAGACCGCCGTCAGCATGCCGTTCGAGAACGCGACCATGCTTCAGCTTCGCGTCGGCGCGCACGAGCTCCACGCGCAGGCGCCCGCCGATGGACGCTGGCGCGCGGGCGACGCCGTGCGTGTGCGGTTTGCGCGGTATCACGTGTTCGACGCCTCGGGCGCGCGGGTCGGCACGCACCCTTAAGCAGCAGCCGATGCGGCACGCAAGCGCGGCGCGACTTCGCGCGCGAAGCGCTCGAGGCTCCGGTTCATCTGCTCCGGCCGCAAGCCCGGCGGCACGGCCCAGGTGACGAGATCCGTGATCCCGTGCTCGGCGATGAACGCCGACAGCTCGGCGACGCACTGGTCGACGCCGCCGACCACCCAGGTCTGCGGAATCCGCGCGCCGGCGCGATACCACGAGCGCTCCTGGCCCGACTCGGCGAAGAACCGGTTGTAGAGCTCGCCCCGATAGCGCTCGGCCGCGCGCACCGCCGGCCACTCGCGCCCGGGATCGTCGGTGACGAAGCACGAGCGGATGATGCCGACACGACGCGCGTCGGGCGAGCGGCCGGCGGCGCGCACGGCGGCACGCCACGGATCGAGCACCTGCGCGCGCTCGCCCTGCGGCAAGAGATGCGCGTCGAAGCGCGCCGCGCGCGCGGCGCCGCTCGCCGACATCGCGGCGATCCACAGCGGCGGCCCCCCGGCCTGCACGTAGCGCGGGCGGATCACGACGTCGTCGAAGTCGTAGCGCTTGCCGTGGAAGCTGAAGCGCTCGCCGGTGAAGCACCGCGTGAGGACTTCGAGCCCTTCCTCCATGCGCGAGAGGCGCTGCGGCAGCGGGATGCCGAAGCCGCGGAACTCGTGCGGCGCGTAGCCCATGCCCACGCCGATCTCGATCCGTCCGCCGCTGAGATTGTCGAGCACCGCCAGATCCTCCGCGAGCCGCACCGGGTGACTGAACGGCAGCAGGCAGATGTCGGACGAGAAGCGCACGCGCGACGTGCGCGCCGCCATCGCGCCCGCGACGGGCGTCCACGACGGCAGGTAGCCGTCGTCCACGAAGTGATGCTCGGTGAACCACACGAGGTCGAGGCCGAGCGTGTCGAGCCACGCGACCTGGTCGAGGATCTCGGCATAGAGGCGCCGCGTCGGAATGCCGGAGTCCGGCGGATTCCGGAAGTCGTAGACGACGCCGAGCCGGAGAGGAAGGCAGCTCACGCGAGCCGTAGAGTACACTTCGCGGCGAGGAGGCGTCATGAAGCCGATCAAGGTCGAGGAAGAGTTCGCGCAGGCGCGCCGCTTCATGGTCGAGTGGGATCTCATCACGCCCGAGGCGGCGGGGCGCGCGGGCGCGACCTACGACCGGCTCGTCGCCAACGTCGTCTGAGGGGTTTGGGGTCCTCCAGTTGCGGGGCCCCATGTTCAAGGAGGGCGGACCATGGGATTGCTCGACAGCAAGGTTGTCGTCGTCACGGGTGGCGGAACCGGCATCGGCCGTGCGGTCTCGATCGGGTGTGCGGCCGCGGGCGCGAGCGTCGTGGTCAGCGACTACGGGGTGAGCGTCGACGGCCGGCATCCTTCCAGCGAGCCGGCGAACGCCGTCGTCAAGGAGATCGAGGCGAAGGGCGGTCGCGCGGTCGCGTTCGCGGAGAGCATCGCGACCATGGCGGGCGGCGAAGCGGTCGTCGACACCGCGATCAAGACGTTCGGCGACCTCCACGGCGTCGTCTGCTGCGCCGGCATCCTCCGCGAGCGGATGATCTTCAACATGAGCGAGGAGGAGTGGGACTCGGTCGTCGAGGTGCATCTGAAGGGACACTTCACGGTCTGGCGGCCCGCCGCGCGCCACATGCGCGAGAAGAAGCGCGGGTGCCTCATCGGCTTCACGTCGACGGCGGGACTGGAAGGGAGCCCGGGCCAGCCGAACTACTCGGCGGCGAAGGAAGGGATCGTCGGGCTCATGCGCTCGACCGCGCTGGCGATGGCGAAGTACGGCGTGCGCGCCAACGTCATCTCACCCGAGGCGCTGACGCGGATGACCGAGCGCGTGCCCGAGCAGCGGCGCGGCCAGATCCTCGCGCCGCCGGAAGGTGTCGCGCCCGTGGCCGCGTTCCTCCTGAGCGACAAGGCCGCGCACATCACCGGGCAGATCGTCCACGTGCGCGGCAACCAGGTCGCCGTGTGGTCGCAGCCCGCCCCGCTTCGCACGGCGACGCGCGCCGAGGGCTGGACGCCGGACACGCTGGCCGCCGCGTGGGACGATCAGCTCGGCCAGGATCGCCTGCGCCGTCTGGACCGGCTCGGGATCCCGTGGCCCCCGGCGTCCTCGTGAACGTCCGTCAGGAACGCGCGTCGATGCCGCCGAGCGGAAAGACGTCCATCACCTGCTCGACGACGTCCCCGAGGTGGACGTTGTCGAGCTGACCGCGGACCACTTCGACGTTCGGCGCCGCCCGGAGATCCGTCCGCGGACGCACGCGGAGGCGCAGCTCGACCCGGCGGTCCGGCGTCGTCGAGCAGGCGGCCTTCGACGCGGTGATCGTCGACAAGCACATGCCGGGCGTCGACGGCCTGGACTTCCTCGTGTTCCTGCACGGCCGCTTCCCGACGGTGCCGGTGCGCATCATCACGGCCTTCGGCGGGCACGCGACGGAGCAGGAGGCCCTGGCCCGCGGCGCGGCAACGTATCTCGAGAAGCCGTTTCGACTGGACGACCTCGTCATCGTTCTGCGGCGGCTGCTCCGGGAGTCTACTCCTCCCTGACCGGTGCCGGAAATTCGGCTAGCATCGCCGCATGGAGCGCCAGGGTCTCCGCCACTTCGTCGCCGCGTACGAGCAGGCGTTCCCCCGCGACGTCGTCCGCGTCACCGATCCGGTGTCTCTGAAGCTCGACGTCATGGCGCTCGTGCTCGAGTACGAGCGTCGCCGCCGCTGGCCGATCCTGCTGTTCGAACGAGTCGACGGCTCCGACATCCCGATCATCGCCAACGCGGTGGCGAGCCGGCGCGCGCTGGCGTTCGCGCTCGACACGACCGAGCGCGGGCTGGCGAACGAGTACGCGCGGCGGATCAAAGACTACGTGAAGCCGGTGATCGTGCCCGATCCGCCGTTCCGCGCGCGGGTGCTGCGCGGCGGCGAGGTGGATCTCGGCGCGCTGCCCGTTCCCGAATACTTCCCCGGCGACGCCGGCCGGTACCTCACGGCGGGCATGCTGGTCGCGCGCGATCCCGAGACCGGCGTCGAGACCGAGGGCTATCACCGCTTCCAGCTGAAGAGCCGCACGAAGATGGGTGTGAGCCTGCACTCGCGCCGCCGGATGTTCGAGTACCAGCGGCGTGCCGAAGCGAAGGGCCAGGCGCTGCCGTGCGCCGTCGTGCTCGGCCTGCACCCGCTCGTGTCGATGGGCTCGCTCGCCTATCCGCCGCCGGACGTCGGGAAGTTCGAGGTCATCGGCGGGTTGTTCGGCGAGCCGTTCCAGGTCGCGCCGTGTCTCACGGCCGACCTGCACGTGCCGGCGGCGGCCGAGATCGTGATCGAGGGCGAGATCCTTCCCGGCGTGCGCGAGACCGAAGGCCCGTTCGGGGAGTTCACCGGCTACTTCTCGCGGCGGAGCACCGGGCACGTGTTCGAGGCGAAGGCGATCACGATGCGCGAGCGGCCGTGGTTCCAGTCGATCGGCTCGGGCCGCGCGGGCGACCACATCACGACGCTCGCGCTCGTGCGCGAGGCCGAGATCACCAACGCGGTGTCGCGCGTAATCCCGAACGTCACCGGCGTGCACGTGCCGCTCTCCGGCACGTCGTCGTTCACCGCGTACGTCGCGATCCGGCAGAGCCGCCCGGGCGAGGCGAAGCACGTCATCCCGATCGTGCTCGGCGTCGATCACTACCTGAAGCTCGTGATCGTCGTCGACGACGACATCGACGTGTTCGACGAGTCGGAGGTCATGTGGGCGGTCGCGACGCGCATGCAGGCCGACCGCGACCTGGTCGTGATCGGCGGCAGTCTCGGGGCGATGCTCGATCCGAGCGCCGACGACCATGGCGTCACCGCGAAGCTCGGGATCGACGCCACGCGCCCGTTCGGTCAGCCGTTCGCCGAGAAGCTCGTGATGGCGCCGGACCGGATGGCGTGGGCGCGCGCGCTCGTCGACCGGCTCGGCGGCTGACTGGGGCGGATCGCCACACCACCCGGCAAGAACGTCACACCGGACCCGGTCCATTCGTGACCGGTTCCTAGGCCAACTGGTTGATTTGACTTACTGGCTTCATTCGGTCCCGCTTTTGCACTACTCCCACTCGACCCACACTGTAGCGAGGAGGAATCTCGTGAAGTCCATGCGTTTCCTGGTTCTCGGACTGGTGGCGGTGGCCGCCCTCGCGGGGTGCGCGACGGGCTCCCGCGTGGCTGGCTCGAACGGAAATGCCTTCGCTTCGCCCGCGTCGTACGAAGTCGCGAGGTGCGACGGCTGGTACGACAGTAACGCCGGCATCTGCGACTCGATGGGTGACTAGCAGCAAGTGATTCGACGGGCTTCCGGCTCGCGCCGGAAGCCCGTCCCTTCCCAGTCGTTGTACGATCGGCGCTCACTGGCTCCGAGGAGGCGCCGATGGCTCGCGTGAAGCTGATCGTCCACAAGGAAGACGTCGCCCCCGAGCATCACGCGCTCTTCGACGCGCTCGCGGCCCTCCGCGGCCGGATCAGCGGCCCCTCCACCGTGGTGCTCCACAGCCCGGCGCTCGCCGGCCCGTGGAACGAGATCAGCGAATACCTCCACCGCGACAGCGTCGTCGAGCCACAGCACGCGGAGCTCGCCGTGTGCGCGACGGCACGCGAGCGCGACTGCGGCTACGTGTGGAACGCGCACGTGCCGCTCGCGCGGAAGGCCGGCGTCTCCGCGTCGACCATCGACGCGGTGCGCGCGCGCGGGCCCGTGTCCGGAATGTCGGACGCCGAGCGCGCGGTCGTGCTCTACGCGCGCCAGCTCCTCCAGGCCAATCGCGTCGACAGCGACGTGTTCGACCGGCTCCTGAAAGATCACGATCCGCGGTGGATGGTCGAGCTCACCGCGTGGATCGGCCGCTACGCCGCGCTGTCCGGAATCCTGAACGCCTTCGAGCTCACGCATCCGAATCCGGTCGACGCGTTGCCGGCGCTCCCGCGGCCCGCGGCGCCGGCGAAGGTGCGGCCGCCGCTCGCCGCGCCGCGCGTGACCTACATCACGCGCCGCGACCAGATTCCGGCGGAGCATCAGCCGGCGTACGACGCGGTCACCGAAGGCCGGCGCGGCGGCGTGGTCGTCGGGCCGTTCGGGCTCCTGCTGTACAGCCCCGTGCTCTGCGTGCGGCACCTCGCGGTCGGCAACTATCTGCGATTCGCGTCGCGGGTGAAGGCGGACGCGGGAGAGCTCGCGATCTGCGCGACCGCGCGCGAGAAGGACTGTCCGTACGTGTGGGCGGCACACGCGCGCGCGGCGCGCAAGGCCGGCGTCAGCGACGCGGCGGTCGCCGCCGTGCGCGATCACGGCACGGTCGCGAGTCTGGCCGCGGGCGAGCGCGACATCGTCGACTACGTGCGACAGCTCCTGCGCACCTGCGCCGCCGAGCCGGCGCTGTTCGATCGCCTCCGCGAGCGCCACGGTGTCTCGTGGCTCGTCGAGCTCACGTGTCTCATCGGGCACTACGGCATCGTCAGCGGGATCCTGAACGCGTTCGAGATCGCGCCGCCGCCGGGCGCCGAACCGTTGCCCCTGGGCTGACCGGCTCGAATGAACGAGACGCGCGCGCTCGCCCGCTTCGTGGCGGAGACGCGCTTCGCGGACCTGCCGCCGTCGCTCGTGGCGAATCTGCGGCTCACCGTGCTCGACACGCTCGCGGCGGCGTTCGTCGGCAGCGTGCAGCCGTGGGCGCGCCGCATCCTGGAGGTCGCGCGCGCGCTCGGCGGCCCGCCGGACGCGTCGGTGATCCATCAGGACTGGCGGACCGACGTCTCGCGCGCGGCGTTCGCCAACGGTGTCCTGATCGGCGCGTTCGAATGCGAGCCGCTGACCGGCTCGCACGCGAGCGGCACGGTCTTGCCGGCGGCGCTCGCGATCTGCCAGCGCGAGCACCTCGACGGGCCCGCGTTTCTCACCGCGCTCGCCGTGGGCTTCGAGCTGTCCGCGCGGCTCGCGCGCGCCGCCGTCGGCCTCGAGACCGAGCGCGGATTCCACAATCCCGGCGCCCAGGGTCCGTTCGCGGCGGCCGCGGCCGCCGGCAAGCTCTACGGGCTCGACGCCGAGCGGATCGCCAGCGCGCTCGGCATCGCGGGATCGTCGAGCGCCGGCCTGCTCGAGTTCGCGTGGAGCGGCGGCGACACCAAGCGCCTCCATCTCGGGCGCGCCGCCCAGCTCGGGCTCGAGAGCGCGCTGCTCGCGCGCCGCGGCGTGAACGGTCCGGCCACGGTGATCGAAGGGCGCTCCGGCTACTTCACCGCGTTCTCGACGAAGCGCCAGCCGGAGACGCTGGTGGACGGGCTCGGCACCCGGTGGGCGATCGAGCCGCCGTCGCTGAAGTCGTTCGCGACGCACGTGACGCAGCAGGCGGTCGTGGCGGCGATCCAGGGCCTCAAGCGCGAGCATCCGCTCGACCCGAAGTCGATCACGCGCGTCGTGATCCGCGGCGCGCACCGGATCATGGAAGCGCGCCACACCGGGCGCGCGCCCCACGACGTGCTCGGCGGCCAGTACAGCCTGCCGTTCACGACCGCGGTGGCGCTGACGCGCGACATGTCGAATCCGCTCGTGTACGACGAGGACGCCGTCCGCGATCCGCTCGTGCGCGACCTCGCGCGGCGGATCGAGCTCGAGCCGGTGGACGACGCGGGGCACGACACGCCCGGATTCTGGCCGGCGGAGATTCACCTCGAATGCGCGGGACAGCGGCACACGGTGCGCACGCGTCCCCACAAGGGCTCGCCGGGCAACCCGTTCACGTGGGACGAGGTGTCGGAGAAGTTCCGGCGCTACACCGCGTCGATGCTCGACGCGTCGCGGGCGAGCGCCGTGATCGAGCGCGTGCGCGCGCTGGAGCAGCTCGGGAACATGGCGGAGCTGGCGCGCCTGCTCGCCCGAGCCTGAGCGGGCGGCTCAGACCACGTCGCGCATCTCGACGAACTCGAGGACGAGCGCCACGACGAGCACCAGCACCCCGAGGGCGAAGATCGCCAGGAGCGTCGGCGCGCCGACGTGTGATCCGAGCACCCTCGACGCGAGCAGGAACGACGTCAGGACGAAGCAGAGAATCGACACGTACAGCATGTCGAGCGACCACTGGCTCAGGCGAATGCGGCGATGAAAGAGACGGAGCTCCGAGGCGAGCTGGGTGCGGCGCGCGGCGGGCGTCTCCGCATGCCGGTGTTCCGTCATCAGGACGCGGATCCGGTCGGCGAGGTGCAGGTTCTTCGCCTGCACGCTCGTGAGCAGGAGCCCGGCCGCCGACACCATGACGACGGGCGCGACCGCAGACGTGAGCGCGGTGATGGGATCGGAGGTCATGCGCGGACCTACGATACACTCCCGCGATGACCGCGCGGACCGGGGTCGCCTTCAGCAGCAACGGGCTCACGCCGGGAGAGATCGTCGACTGCGTTCGGCTCGCGGAGGACCTCGGCTACGAATCCGCGTGGATGGCGGAAGGCCACGGCGGCGATCAGTTCGCCGTCCTCAGCGCCTGCGCAGTGGCGACGAAACGGATCCGGCTCGGCACGAGCATCTCGAGCGTCTTCGTCCGGAGCGCGCCGACGATCGCGATGGCCGCCGCCACCGTCGATCAGCTCTCGGGCGGGCGCTTCGTGCTCGGGCTCGGCTCGAGCCATCGCGTGCAGGTCGAAGGCGAGCACGGCCTGCCGTTCGACCGCGCGATCCCGCGGGTCCGCGACACCGTCGCCGTCGTGCGCGCGCTGCTGCGCGACGGCGTGGTGTCTCACAAGGGTGACACCATCAGCATCGAGCGCTTCGACCTCTGGTTCACGCCGTTCAGACGAGAGATCCCGATCTACCTCGCCGCGCTGTTCCCGCGGATGCTCCAGATCACGGGCGAGCTCGCGCAGGGCCTGATCCTCACGTGGCCCACGGTGGAGACGGGACGGCGTGCCGCCGAGAACGTCGCCGCCGGCGCGCGGCGCGCGGGGCGCCGGCCGGAGGACGTCGAGATCGCCTCGCTGCTGCCGTGCCAGGTCGCCGGCAGCGCCGCCGAGGCGCGCGAGCGGCTCAAGCCCGGCGTCGCGTTCTACGCGGGGTTCTTCCCGCGCTACAACCGCCTGCTCGCCGAGGCCGGGTTCGCGGACGCCGTCGCGGCCGTCAAGGCCGCGTGGGATCGCGGCGACCGCGACGGCGCCGCGCGCCTCGTGCCCGACGCGCTGATCGACGCGGTCGCGCTCGCGGGCACGCCGGCCGAGTGTCGCGAGAAGATCGAGCGCTACCGCGCCTCCGGCATCGCGCTGCCGATCGTCACGCCGCGCGGCGGCGGTCCGGATCCGCGCGCGCGCGTGATCGAGGCCATCCGCGCCTGCGCTCCCTGAGGCGCATCGCGAGCGGGTCCGTAGTAGAGTTGCGCGCCATGGCCACCCGCCCCCGCCGGCTGCTCGTCACCGTCTGCCTGCTCATCGCCGCGACGTGGCTGCACGCTCCGCTGACGCCGCTCCCGACCGGCGCGGCGAACCCGGTCGCGACGGGCGTCCGCGTGGAGGCGATCGACGCGATCGCGATCACGGTCTCCAGCCTCGAGCGCGCGGTGGAGTTCTACACGCGCGTGCTGACGTTCGAGAAGGCGGGCGAGACGACGTTCACGGGCCCCGACTGGAACGCGTTCTTCACGCTCGCCGACGCGCGGGCCCGCGTGGCCACGCTGAAGCTCGGTGACGAGCGCATCGAGCTCACCGCGTTCGCGTCGCCGGGGCGCCCGATCCCCGCGGATTCCAGGAGCAACGACCGCTGGTTCCAGCACATCGCGATCATCGTGAGCGACATGGGGCAGGCGCACCGCACGCTGATGGGCCACAACGTCCGCGGCATCTCGGCCGCGCCGCAGCGCCTGCCCGACTGGAATCCGAACGCGGGCGGCATTCACGCGTACTACTTCCGCGATCCCGACAACCACGCGCTCGAGATCCTCGACTTCCCGTCCGACAAGGGCCAGGCGCGGTGGCAGCGGCGGCACCGGCTCTTCATGGGCATCGATCACACCGCGATCACCGTGAGCGACACGGCGCAGAGCCTCAAGTTCTATCGCGACGCGCTCGGCATGCAGGTCAAGGGCGAGAGCCTCAATCACGGGCCGGAGCAGGAAGCGCTCAACGACGTTCCGGGCGCGCGCCTGCGCATCACGAGCGTCGGCGCGACGGCGGGTCCCGCCGTCGAGTTCCTCGAATATCTCCATCCGCGCACCGGACGCCCGATGCCGTCCGACCTGCGCGCGAACGATCTCGCCGCGTGGCGCATCGTCGGCACCGTCGCGGGAACGAAGCCGTCGCTGCTGCGCGATCCCGACGGCCATCTCGTGCACCTGCGCCCCCGCTAACCGGGCCGAGTCGGCGACGCCTGGTGGAGTACACTCCCGCCATGGCTGACATCACCTGGACCTCGGAGATCGTTCCGCTCGCCAGCGGCCCGCTGCACGTCGCCCGTTCCGGATCCGGAACGCCCCTGCTCGTGCTCCACCACGACATCGGCTCGCCCGAGCGCCTGCCCTTCTACGACGCGCTCGCGCGACACCACACGGTGCTCGTTCCCTCGCATCCCGGCTACGACAAGTCCGAGCGCCCGTCCTGGATGCGGAGCGTCCGCGACGTCGCCGTCGTCTACCAGGCGCTGATCGCCGAGAAACAGCTCGCCGACGTCACGCTCGTCGGGCTCGGGTTCGGCGGCTGGATCGCCGCCGAGATGGCGACGATGGCGCCGCGCGGCTTCGAGAAGCTCGTGCTCGTCGGCGCGATGGGCCTCAAGCCCGAGCGCGGCGAGATCGCCGACCAGGCGCTGCTGTCCTACATCGCGTACGTGCGCCTCGGCTTCGCCGATCAGGCGGCGTACGACCGGTACTACGGCGACGCCATCGCCGTGGAGCGGCTCGAGCAGCTCGACCTCAACCGCGAGATGACGTTCCGCATCGCGTGGCGCCCGTACATGTTCAATCCGACGCTCCCGCACCTGCTCGGCGCCGTCCAGACGCCCGCGCTGGTCGTGTGGGGACGCGACGACCGGATCGTGCCGCTCGAGTGCGGCGAGCGCTACGCGAAGGCGCTCCGCAACGCGACGCTCGAGGTGATCGATGGCGCCGGCCACTTTGTGGAGATGGAGAAGCCCGAGCAGCTCGTTCGCCTGATCGAAGGAGCGTAAGCATGCACCTGATGTACTTCACCGAGCAGCCCATGTCCGCGTACGACGAGCAGGCCGGGCGCGACTTCGGCGCCACTGCGCTCATGTTCTCCAACAAGCACTTCGATCCCGTCGCCGGCAGCCGCCTCTACAACGAGTACCTCGAGCACTACAAGCTCGCGGAGGAAGTCGGCTTCGACGGGATCATGCTGAACGAGCACCACAACGCCCCGTTCTGCATGCAGGCGAAGTGCAACGTGTTCGCCTCGATCCTCGCGGCGATGACGAAGCGCGTGAAGATCGTGCTGCTCGGCAACCCGCTGCCGCTCGCCGAAGACCCGCTGCGGCTCGCGGAAGAGCTCGCGATGATCGACATGGTCTCGAAGGGCCGGCTCGTCTCCGGCTTCGTGCGCGGCGGCGGCCAGGAGCAGCTCGCCACCGGCGTGAATCCGGCGTACAACCGCGAGCGCTTCGAGGAAGCGCACGACGTCGTCATCAAGGCGTGGACCCAGCCCGGTCCCTTCCGCTACGAGGGCAACCACTACCACCACCGCGTGGTGAACCCGTGGGCGGTGCCGCTGCAGAAGCCGCATCCGCGCGTCTGGATCCCGGGCGTGCTGTCCAAGGAAACGATCATCTGGGCCGCCAAGGTCGGCTACCCGTACATCGCGCTGTCGACGGAGATCGAGGCGACCAGGAAGATCTGGGAGCTCTACGACAAGGTGGCGGCGGAGAACGGGCACAGCGGCGGTCCGGAGTTCCGCGGGTACCTGCAGCGCATCCACGTCGCGGAGACCGAAGAGAAGGCGATGGCGAACGCCCGCCAGTTCATGTGGATGCAGGGCGAGTTCACGGGCCTGGCGCATCCCGTGTGGTCGAGCCCGTCGGGGTACTTCACGCCGGCGATGCGCAAGGCGTTCGTCGAGTTCGCGGTGGGCCGCCGCTCGAATCCGCGCGGCGCGGATTTCGAAGACCAGATCCGCAACCAGCAGATCATCGCGGGGACGCCGAAGACCGTCCTGCCGCGCCTCCGCCGTCTCCTCGAGGAGACCCGTCCGTCGATCATGGGCATGTGGGCGAGCGACGGCTTCGTGAGCCCGCAGGACACGCGCGCGTGCATCCGTCTGCTCGGCGAGGAAGTGCTGCCCGCCGTGCGCGAGATCGGCAAGGAGCTCGGGCTCTGGAGCCCGTTCGAAGCGAATGCCCCGACGAGCCGGGCGTTCCCGGAGCCGGCGCGGCCGGCAGGCGAGGTGTGACCATGGCGAACAAGAAGGGCGCCGGACTCCTCATGGTGTGGTGCGACGTCCCCGCGGACAAGGAAGCGGAGTTCAACCGCTGGTACAACGAGGAGCACATCGCGGAGCGCCTGAGCGTGCCCGGCTTCCTCAGCGCCGCGCGCTACGAGGCCGTGAAGGGCGGGCCGAAGCACCTCGCGGTCTACGAGCTGGAGAACGCGGCGGTGATGGAGAGCGAGGCCTACAAGAAGGTCTCGAACAACCCGACCCCGTGGACGAAGAAGATCGGTCCGCAGGCCGTCGCCACCACGTTCATCCGCAACATCTACACGCTCATCCATCCGAAGTCGCCGAACCCGGCGGACGCCGGCCGCGGGATGGCGCCCGCGCTCCAGATCGGCCGCATGGGCGTGCCGGCCGAGGTCGATCGCGAGTGGAACGAGTGGTACAGCACGATCTACGTGCCGAACTACGAGAAGGTCCCCGGCGTGATCCGCGGCCGCCGCTACCGCGCGATGCTCGGCGAGCCGACGTACATGACGTTCTACGAGTTCGAGCATCCGAAGGTGTCCGACAGCGACGCGTGGAAGGCGCAGCAGAACGCGGTGCCGATCAGCGAGACGATGCGCAAGCACATGCGGCACGCGCAGGGCTCGCCGGGCGTCTACGTCAAGACGGTCGAGGGCTAGCGCGTGGCCCGCAAGGCGCGAGCATCTCGCCCGCCGAAGCTCCGCGCTCTGGATCTGAGGGTCAAGATCCGCGCGCAGTCGATCGTCTCGCTGGAATGGGGCTGCGCGTACGCGTTCCCGGTGCCCGCGGCCCAGGCGATTCCCCTCATCGTGGTGTCCGAGCTCTATCGCTCGCCGAAGACGCAGGAGCAGCAGCAGCCGAGGAGCTGAGCCATGGCGACGCGCCTGGACGCGAAGACGAAGCTCCGCCGATCGTCCGCGCTCGTGGTGACGTTCGAGAGCAGCGCGTTCGCGGTCACGAACTACCTCCGTCGACGCAGCTTCACGTGCAACGCGCTCGGCCTCGAGATCCTCGCGCAGGCGGCGGCGTGGCGCGACGTCGCGCGCTTCCGCGCCGATCTGAAGTCCTACACGCCGGCCTCGATCACCGCGAGCCTCGCGAAGCTCGTGGAAGGTGGTGGGCTCGTCGTGCAGGGCTCGCCGGAAGCGAAGGACGACGAAGCGTACGCGAAGCACTGGGAGTGGGGCCCGATGGCCGGCCTCTTCCACTTCGGCTCGCGCAACCCGCGCTTCATGACACGCCACGAGGCCGAGTCCTATCTCGAAGCACGCGCGCGCAAGCGTCCCTCGCCGCCGACGTATCTGAAGAACACGTCGGCGCGCGCGATCGCGCTGCCCTCCGTCACCTCACCCGACGCCGTGCTCTCCGCGATGCTGCGGCGCCGCAGCGTGCGCGCGTTCCGTCAGACGCCGGTGCAGCCTGCGCAGCTCGGCGAAGCGCTGCTCTCCGGACTCGGCATCCTCGGCTTCTTCGAGCACCCGACGCTCGGACGCATGCCGGTGACGCTCACGCCGTCGGGCGGCGCGCGCAATCCGTTCGAGGCGTACGTGTACTGCCGAAAGGTCCAGGGCGTGGCGGAAGGGCTCTATCACTACTCCGCGCTGCAGCACTCGCTCGAGCCGGTGGCGGCGACGGCGCCGAAGCCGGCCGAGCTGCTCCCGCAGCAGGCGTGGGTCGACGACGCAGCCGCGATCGTGTTCCTCGTCGCCAACTTCGACCGGACCATGTGGAAGTACGGCCAGCCGTTCGGGTACAAGACCGTGCTCATCGAGGCCGGGCACATCGCCCAGAACATCGCGGTCACCTGCGCGAAGCTCGGGCTCACCGCCAACCCGACGCTGGGCATCGACGACGCGCGGCTCGACAAGGCGCTGGGCCTCGCGCCGCCGCTGCAGTCCGCGCTCTACGCGCTGTCGATCGGTCACGCCGATCCGAGCACCATCGCCCCCAACGAAGTGCCGGGCGATCGGGCAAAGTTCTGACGGCCTGAGCAGCACGCCGCCGCCGTCGCGCGAGAGCTGGCAGCGTAACGTCTGGGCGCTGTCGCTCTGCGTCTTCATCGCGTTCGTCGGCTTCCAGTTCTTCTCGCCGTTCCTGCCGCTCTACGTGCGCGAGCTCGGCGTCACCGACCCCGCGCGCATCGCGCTGTGGTCCGGTCTGCTCGCGGCCGTGACGCCGACCGTCTCCGGATTGCTGTCGCCGGTGTTCGGCCGGCTCGCCGATCGCTTCGGGCGGAAGATGATGCTGATCCGCTCGCTCGCCGGCTTCACCGTGATCATCGCGTTGATGGGGCTGGTCACGTCCGTGTACCAGCTGTTCGTCCTGCGCTTGCTGATGGGTCTCGTCGCGGGGTTCACGCCGATGACGATCGCGCTCGCGAGTGTGTCCGCGCCGCGCGACAAGGTCTCCGTCGCCATCGGGCGCGTGCAGGCGGCTCAGCTCCTGAGCACGGCGATTGGTCCCGCCGTCGGCGGATTCGCGGCGTCGCACCTCGGCATTCGCCCCGCGTTCTACGTCACGTCGGCGATGTGCACGATCGCGCTCGTCGCGCTAATCGTCCTGTTCCGCGAAGCGCGGCCGGGAGAGACCGACCCGACCCGCGCGCGGCGGCGCTCCACGCCGTTCGCGTCGTTCGTCAGCGATCCGTACTTCCTCGTCGTGCTGGGCCTTCTCGTGATCGCGCAGTTCATCGACCGCGGGCTCTCGCTGCTGGTTCCGCTCGAGGTCGCGCACATGCCGGGCGTCGAGGCGGCGGCGACCTCGGGGATCATCATCTCGGTCGCGGCCGTCGGCGGGGCGCTCTCCGCGACGTACGGCCCGCGCCTCGCGCAAGGCATGACCGTCGGCCGCGTGCTGCTCGTGCAGCTCGTCGCCGGCGGCGCGCTCTGCGCGACAATGGCGCTCGCGAGCAACTGGATCGTGCTGCTCGTGCTGCGGACGCTGGTCGCGCTCTGTCTCGGCGGCGCGCTCACGCTCGCCTACTCGCTCGGCGGGATGCTCGTGCCCGGCGAGACGCGCGGCGCCGCGTTCGGGTGGCTCGCGATGGGCGTCCAGATCGGGACGGCGGCGAGCCCGCTCGCGACGGGCGCGCTGGCGGCGGCGAGCCTGCCGGCCGCGTTCGTCGCGACGGGCGCGCTCGCGTGGGTGGGCGCGGCGCTGCTCTTCTTCCGCGCGCGCGACCTGCTGAACCGTCAGGGGCCGGTCTAAAGCCGTTACAGGTAGTGGCCGGGAGTCCGCCGGGCGTCGTCCTCCCCCGGCCCCGGCGGCAAACCGCGGCGTTGCATCTGCTCCATCTGCGCGCGCGCGGCCATCTGCTGCGAGAACAGCGCGGCCTGGATTCCCTGGAACAGCCCTTCCAGCCAGCCGACGAGCTGCGCCTGCGCGATCCGGATCTCCGACTGGCTCGCCGAGCTGTCGAGCGGAAGCGCGAGCGTGTTCAGCTCCTGCTGGAGCTCTTCCGACAGCGTCTCCCTGAGCGCGGCCAGCGCGCGATCGTGGATGTCCGCGAGCCGCTTGCGGCCGGCTTCGTCGATCGGCGCCTGGCGGACTTCGCCCAGGAGCTCCTTGATCATCGAGCCGATGCGAATGAGCTTCGCCGGCTGATGGATGAACTCCTCGGACTGGCTCGGCGCGTCGTCGGGCTTGCCGGTCACGATTTCCGGATCGCGGGGTTCCATGGGCCCAGAGTAGAACGACGGCGGCCTCTGCGCCACGAGACGCTAGGCGGGCAACGTGAACGTGAACGTGGACCCCACGCCGACCTCGCTCTCGAGCCAGATGCGCCCGCCGTGGAGCTCGATGAAGCCGCGGCTCAGCGCGAGCCCGAGCCCCGTGCCCTCCGACGCGGGGCCGGGCTGCTCGCGCGCCTCCTCGAGCGCCGCGCGGGCCTGCGCGAGCTCCGCGCGGGCCTGCGCGCGCTCGGCGCGCGCTTCGGCGAGCTGTCGTTCCAGGTCCATCGGCCCGTAGAGTACACTCCCTGCGCGGAGGTGGCCTTCCATGTATGAGGTGTACGCGCTGAAGTACGGCGAGCGAGACACGAAGACCTGTCAGTTCTTCTACCGGGACGAGGAGCACGCGCCGCTCACCCTGCACTACTTCGTCTGGCTGATCCTCGGCGGCCCGCATCCGGTGCTCGTCGACACCGGGTTCCTCGAGGACGACGCGGAGAAGCGCGGGATCCGGAACTACGTGCGTCCGTCCACGGTCGTCGAGCGCGTCGCCGGCGTGAAAGCGAACAACATTCCGATCGCGCTCATCAGCCATCTCCACTACGACCACTGGGCGGGTCACAGCCTGTTCCCGAACGCGGAGTACTGGGTGCAGAAGGACGAGGTCGCGTTCTGGACGGGGCCGTGGGCGAGCCGGCCGGCGTTCCGCAGCTCGGCGAACGTCGAGCAGCTCACGCGGCTGGTGCCGCTGAACTACGGCACGAAGCTGAAGATCGTCGACGGCGACCGTGAAGTGCTGCCGGGCATCACCGTCCATCGCGTGGGCGGCCACACGGCCGGGCTGCAGATCGTCAGCGTGAAGACGAAGGAAGGCACGGTCGTGCTGACGTCGGACGCCTCACACTTCTACCGCAACGTCGAGACCGGGCAGCCGACGCAGATCTTCAACAGCCTGACCGAGATGCTGGAGGGCTTCGACCGCATCCACGAGCTCGCCGGAAAAGAAAAGCTGATCGTGGCCGGCCACGACCCTGATGTCGCGACCCGTTTCAAGCAGGTCGAGCCGGGGATCGTCCGCCTGGCGTAGCGCGCGCCGATCCCGCGCCGCGGCCTCCGGCGCCTGGCGCGACCGGCGCGGGCGCTCACTCGTGGCCGGCCACCGTGATCTCGGTCTTCACCGAGTTCGCGATGAAGCACTGCTCGTGCGCGAGGTGGTGGAGCTTTTCCTCCTCCTCGCGCGTCGGCTGCCTGTCGCCGCCGTAGGCGATCCGCGGGTGGAGCGTCACCGCGCTCACCCACGGGAGACGCGCCTCGTTCTTCGTCAGCACGCCCACGGCCTCGTCGTCGTAGCGCTCGACCACGAAGCCCTGCCGTCCCGCGAGCCAGAGGAACGTGAGCATGTGACAGCTCGCGATCGAGGCGACGAACGCCTCCTCCGGATCGACGCCGCGCGGATTCGACCACGGCTCGGGGATCACGCTCGGCGAGGGCGACGCGGGAATGCTCACCCCGCCGTCGAACGTCCACGTGTGCTCGCGTGAAAACTGCCCCTTCAGGAAGTTCGGCCCGTTGCGCGTCCACGCGATCGTCGCCCGATGCTCCGCCATGGGACTCCTAGTATCCGCTCGGAAAGCGATACACGCTCGGGACGTCGACGCTCGTGCCCCTCTCCGCGTAGACCACCGCGATCTGCTGGCGCGCCTCCAGCTCGATGCTGCGCGGGTCGCCCGGCATGTCGAGGCCGTTCACGAACACACGGAGCCTGTGCGTGTCGCCGGTGCAGTAGCCACCGAGACACGTCGCGTCGAAGCGCACGCCCCAGATGTCGAAGAACTGGCCCAGCGTGAAGCTGCGCACGTCGTCCGACTCGACGTGAAGGATGCCGGTCTCGTCGTGCGTGTGGATCGGCGCGATGTACAGCTCGGTCTGGTTGATCCCGATGTTGGCGGGCACCACGATCGAGCGGCCGTTGACGATGATGTCGAGATGCTGGTGCGTGTGGACGATCGTCCCCTCGTGCTCGAGGGCGGGCAGACCGATCGCCGAGAGTCGCGACCGCAGCGTCGCGGTCTCCGGCAGCCACGGCGCCGCGCCCGTTTGAAGGCCGGGAAGCGCGGCGCGTTCCTGTACGGCCGGCGTCGCGCACGCGGCGAGTACGACGACGACGGCGATCACGCCCCAGCGTCGCACCGGCGGCTACTTGTAGACGACCGCTCGTCCGCTCGCGCCCGGCGGCGTCAGGCGCCCGCCCGCGAGCTTCTTGTCGTCGTAGTGCACGTTCACCACGGCGTCGGCGCCGAGCTTCGCCGCTTCCTCGCGCAGACGCTGCGCCAGCATCTCGTGCGTCGGCACGGGGTAGAACGTCGTGTTTCGCACCGCGATCGAGATGTCGGCGATCGCGTCGTACGGCTTGTCCTTCACGTCCCCCTCGACGAGCGCGACCTTCGCGGGGTCGGTCGGCGTGCGCCCGGTCTTCAACGAGCGGCCGAAGATCGACGGCACCCGCTTCTCGCCCGGGCTGCGGACGTCGGTGGACCACGTGGCGCATCCGGACGCGAGCACGGCCGCGAGCGCGAGGACCGTGAAGCGGCTCGTCGTCATTTACGGATCCCCATGTTCGTCGCGAGCGGCAGATACTTCTTCAATTCGTCCTCCTGGAACTTCCGGAACGCCTCCGGGCCCTTGTAGAGGATGACCTTGTTCACCTTCAGCGCCTGCTCGAGGAACGCGGGATCCTTCGCCGCTTCCTCGATCAGCGCGTTCCATTTCGCCACGACCGCCGGCGCCAGGCGAGGCGGACCGACGAGCCCCTGCCATCCGACCACGTCGAGGTCAGGATACCCGGCCTCCTTCGCCGTCGGCACGTCCTCGAGCCCGGGCAGCCGCGCCGGGTGCACCACCGCGAGCGCGCGGATCTTCTTGCCGCCGATCAGCCCGGTCGACTCGGACCATTGCTGGCCCGCGAAATCGACGTGGCCGCCGGCGAGCGCGGTGAGCGTCGGCGCGCCGCCCGCGAACACGACGCGGTTCGTCTCGGGCAGCGGCACACCCGCGGCGTAGAGGAACTGGGACACCGAGAAGCTCGCCACGCCGGCGATGCCGCCGAGACCGTAACGGAACGACTTCGGATTCGCCTTCGCCGCGGCCGCGACCTCCCGCAAGGTCTTCCACGGCGAGTCCGCCTTGACCGTGTAGATGACGGGATCGAGCGTGAACAGCGCGATCGGTGTCGGGTCCTCCATCCTGTACGGAACGTCGCTCTGCACGGCGAAGATCATCGCGCTGGTCGCGTGCGGCTGGAGCAGGAGCGTGTACCCGTCGGGGCGCGCCTTCAGCACGTGCAGCATCCCGGTGATCCCGGACGCGCCCGGCATGTTCACGACGTTCACCTGCTGGCCCCACTTCTTCGACGCGTGCCCCGCGATGAGGCGCGCGGCGAGGTCCGCGCCGCCGCCCGGCGGGAAGCCGACCACGATCTCGACGGGACGCGTCGGATACGCGGGCTGCGCACTCGCGGCGCCGCTGACCAGAACGAGACACACCACGCTGACGACGATGCGGATCCAGTGCATGCGGAACCGTCCTCCCGGGATTCTCCGGGATCGTAGCGCACAATTGACGCGACGCCGCCCACGACCGTAGAGTCCCGCGCATGGCGGACCTGGCCGCGCTCGACCGCACGTGGGATTTCATTCTCCGGACGATGATCGCCCAGGGCGCGGCCCCGCACTATGCGGAGGTCGGGCGCGCGTTCGGGATCGCGCCGGATGCGGGCCGGCAGCTCGTGCGCGACCTCATGAGCGCGGGGCTGCCGTGCTGGCTCTACCCGGGCACCGATCTGATCGCGTCGTTCCCGCCCTTCAACAACCAGCCGACGCAGTACCGGCTGGTCGTCGACGGCGAGCGCAAGTGGTTCGCGCAGTGCGGTCTCGAGGCGCTCGCGGCGTGCTGGACGTTTCCAGGCAAGACCGTGCGTGTCGAGGCCCCGTGCCTCGACTGTGGCGAGCCGCTCGCGGTGGCCGTGCGCGACGGCCGGATCGAGGACGCGCAGCCGGCAGGCGTATGCGCCTACGTCTCCGTGCCGACGCGCGAGTGGCGGGCCAACCTTCCGCATGCCTGAAGCAACATGAACCTCTTCCGGTCGGAAGAGCACGCGCGGCGCTGGTCGGGATTCGCGGCGGGCAGCGACGACGGCGTTGTCACGCTCGACCAGGCGATCGCGATCATGAGCACGCCGCGCCACCGCGAGCGGCTCAGCGGCCGCTACGTGTCGTCGTTTCCGGAGTACGGCGCGCCGTTCTTCGCCCGCGTGCGCGAGGTGACCGGGAACTCTCCGTACTGGGCGCCGCCCGCGTAGCTACCGCGCGCGTCGGCCGAGGAGCGACCAGACCGTCAACGCGATCCCGGCGGCGATCAGTGTCGCCGCGATCGGACGGGTGAGGAAGATCGACGGGTCGCCGTGCGCCATCGCCAGCGACTGTCGCAGGCCATTTTCCAGCATCGGGGTCAGGATCAGCGCGAGCACGAGCGGCGCCGTCGGATAGCCGAGCTTCACCATCGCCCAGCCGACGCCGCCGAAGATCAACGCCATCGCCACGTCCGAGAAGCTGTTCCGCACGCTGAACGCGCCGAGCACGCTGAAGATGAGGATGAGCGGCGCCATCAGCGCGTAGGGCACGCGACACAGCTGGGCCCACAGGCCGACCAGCGGCAGGTTCAGCACGAGCAGCACCACGTTGCCGACGTACATGCTGGCGATCACCGTCCACACGAACTCGGGCTGCTTCTCGAACAGCAGCGGGCCCGGCTGCAGCCCGTAGATCATGAGGCCGCTCAGCAGCACGGCGAGCGCCGGCGTCGCGGGGATGCCGAGCGCGAAGAGCGGCACGAAGCCGCCGCTCGTCGTCGCGTTGTTCGCGCCCTCGGGCGCGGCGACGCCTTCGATCGCGCCCCTGCCGAAGCGCTCCGGCGTCTTCGACACGCGGCGCTCGAAATCGTACGAGATGAACGAGATCGCGCCCGGCGTGCAGCCCGGGAGCAGGCCCAGCACGAAGCCGACGCCGGTCGCGCGCAGCATCGTGCCGACGCACGCCTTGATCTCCTCCCACCGTGGCATCAGCTTGCCCACGGCGGTGAGCGCGACCGCGCCGGCCTTTTCCTCGACGCCGAGCAGCACCTCGGTGATCGCGAAGAGCCCGATGATCACCGCGATGAAGTCGATGCCGCCGAGCATCGTCGGGCTGCCGTACGTGAACCGGCGCACGCCCGACATCGGATCGAGCCCGACGAGCGCGATCAGCGCGCCGAGCGCCGCCGAGCTGAGCCCCTTCACCAGCGACGCGCCGGAGAGGCTGACGACGACGCTCAGCGAGAGGATCACGAGGCCGAAGTATTCCGGCGGCCCGACGCGGAGGGCGACGTCGGCGAGCGGCGGCGCGAAGAACGTGAGGCCGATCAGCCCGAGCGTGCCGGCGACGAACGACGAGATCGCGGCGATCGCGAGCGCCGGGCCCGCGCGTCCCTGCCGCGCCATCTGATAGCCGTCGAGCGTCGTCACCACCGACGCCACCTCGCCCGGGATGTTGACGAGGATCGCGGTCGTCGATCCGCCGTACATCGCGCCGTAGTAGATCGCCGCGAGCATGATGATCGCGGGCGCGGGCGGCAGGAACGACGTGAGCGGCAGCAGGATCGCGATGCCGGACGTGGGGCCGATGCCCGGCAGCACGCCGACGAGCGTGCCGAGCACGGAGCCGATCAGCGCGAAGGCGAGGTTCTGCGGCGTGACGGCGTTCGCGAAGCCCTGGGCGAGGAACCCGAGGGTCTCCACGGGGCTAGCGGAGGCGGCGCTCGGAAGCGCCGGAGCTCAGCGACTGCGGAGCAGACGGCGCAGCGGGCGAACGAGGAGGATCAGCCAGCCGAACGGCACCACGATGACGATGGCCGCGATGAGCGCCGCCTCGTGGGCGGTCGGCGTTTCGGTCCAGATCGCGTCGCGGAGGATGCGCGCCCAGCTGATCACGGGAAGTCCCTCTCGAACCCGTATCGGCCGCGCCGTCCACGAACTTGAGAATCGTGCCGGCGCGCATCAGAAGCCCAAGGGTCCGGCGGGCAGCGGCATCCCGAGCCAGTGCTTGAACACGACGTGGCTGGCGACGGCGATCGCGGCCGTCCACATGGCTGTCATCGTCCACGAGTACGCGCCGAGCCCGCGCACGACGGTGAGCGTGAGGACCGCGGTGGCCGGCAAGAACCCGGCGTCGGGCAGGATGCCGACGTAGACGACGAGCACGCCGAGCATCAGGAGCACGCGTCTGAGCCCGTCGCGATCCGGCCACGCCGCGCCGTCGTCACGAAGCGTGGCGTGTGCGGCGCCGAGCACGACGAGCGTGACGCCGATGACCGCGGGCATGAGCTTCGCGCCCTGCCAGTCGTCTTTCACGCGCAGAGCTTCGACGATCGCGACGACCCCGACGAGGACGAGGACGGCCCCGGGCAGAAGTCGAGTCACCGGATCACGAACTCAGGCAACGCGAGCGCGAGGGCGGGCAGGCCGGAGCGCGGGCGCGCGCCGGCCTGCCCGCCCTCGCGCGGTGCTAGGCGCGCGCGCTGGCCAGAGGTCCGCGCAGCAACCGGCCCGGATGCGCGCCCGTGTGCTTGCCGTTCTTCAGCAGCACCTCGCCGTTCACGACCGTCGCCGCGATGCCGCGCGTCTTCTGGATGAGCCGCTTGGCGCCGGCCGGCAGGTCGTGCACGACTTCCGGCATCTCGGCCGCGATGGTGTTCGGATCGAAGACCATCATGTCGGCCGCCATGCCCACGCGGAGCAGGCCGCGGTCGTGGAAGCCCCACTGCGTCGCGGGCACCAGCGTGAGCATCCGCACCGCCTGTTCGAGCGTGAACGCTTCGCGCTCGCGCACCCAGTACGCGAGCAGGTGCGTCTGCAGCGAGCTGTCCATGAGCTGCGAGACGTGCGCGCCCGAGTCCGAGAACGTGACGACGGCCCGCGGCAGCTTCATCAGCTCGAGCGCGATGTCCTGGTCCTCGTTCGCGATCGGGTGGAAGAAGAACACGTTCATGTCGCGCTCGACGGCGAGGTCCATGATCAGCTCGACCGGATGGACCTTGCGCTCCTTCGCCAGGTCGACGACCGACTTGTGCGTGCCGTGCACGTCGTCCAGCACGAGGAGCTTGTCGTACACGCCGGGCTTGGCCTCGGTGCCGAGCGCGCGGTTCTCGACCTTCGCGCCTGCCGCCTCGACGAGCTTCGCGCGCATGTCCGGATCCTGGAACTTCGCCTTCTGCTCGGCCAGCGGCAGCTTGCGGATGTCGCTCCACACGGGGAGCTTGTCGAACGGCGTCTGCGTCTTGAACGACATGATCGCGGAGAGCGCGCGGCTGTGCACCTGGGCGAACATGCGCCCGCCGGCCGCCGCCGTGTCGTCGAGCAGCTTCACGTAGTCCTTGTAGACGCCCGGCGCGTCCTTGCGGCTGAAGAGGCCGAACGTGATCGGCCGGCCGCTCTCGATGGCCAGCGCCTTGAGGCGCGCGTGGTAGTCGCGCCGCGCGTCCTCGTAGCCGAGCGCGCGGTCGGTGTTCTCGCCCGCGAGCTCGAAGATGCCGGCGTTCATCTCGCCCATCACGTTGACGAGACGGCGCACCTCGCTCCAGTCGGCGACGCGGCTCGCGACCGGGCGGCGGTCCGGCGTCTCGTGGCTCGGCGAGCGCGAGGTCGTGAAGCCCATGGCGCCGGCCGTGAGGCCGTCGCGCAGCTCGGCTTCCATCTTCCGCATGTCGTCCTCGGTCGCCTGCTGCTCGAACGCGCGCTCGCCCATCACGTACGTGCGCAGCGCGGAGTGCCCGAGGTACCCGGAGTAGTTGATGCCCTTCGGCAGCGCGTCGAGCACGTCGAGCCATTCCCTGAACGTCGTCCACTTCCACTTGATGCCCGCCTCCATCGCTTCCGGAGAGATGTCCTCCGCGCGCTGGAGGTTGCGGATCACCATCGCCTTGTCCTTCTCGGCGCACGGGGCGAGCGTGAAGCCGCAGTTGCCCATGACGACGGTCGTCACGCCGTGCCAGCACGAGCACGTCCCGAGCGGATCCCAGAAGATCTGCGCGTCCATGTGCGTGTGGCCGTCGATGATGCCGGGCGCGACGACGAGGCCTTCGGCGTCGAGCGTCTCGTTCGCGCTCTCACGGATGCGCCCGATCGAGGCGACGCGGCCGTTCTTCACTCCGACGTCAGCGCGGAAGCGGGGCAGGCCGGAACCGTCGATCACCACGCCGTTCTTGATCACCAGGTCGAAGGGCATCGTTCGATCCTCCGTCACGGGTCCGAGGGGAAGTGGCTCATTCTACCCCTTCGCTGCGGCGAAGCGTGAGACCCGTTCCGCATTTCGAACGACTGCTGAGCGCGAGCCGCAGCGACGCGGCCTGCACGGCGAGCGCGCCCGCGCTCGCGGCGACGAATGCGGTCACGATCCCGGCGCGCTCCAGCAGCGCGCCGAGGATCACGAAGAAGCTCGCGAAGCCGAACAGCCCCCACAGGAGCCCGCGCAGCACCTGGATCGCCGCCGCCGCCGAGCCATGGTGCGCGAACACCGTGAGGATGGCCGCGTAGACCGGGAACGTCGCGAGGACGCCGCTCACGCGCGCCCCGATCATCGGCGCCGATTCGGTGATCGCGAGCACGAGCACGGTGGCGACGATCATGCGCGCGGGCAGATCCCAGCGGGGAGGCGCTGACGACGCCACCGCCGCGCGGGCGCGCGGCATCAGCCACAGCACGAGCGCGAGGATCACGTACGCGCCCAGCGCGGCGACGAGCCATGACGTCATCGCTCGCTGCAACACGGTCGCCACCAGCGCGAACGCGACCGTTCCGCCGGCGAGCGCGCGCGCCGACCCGCGCGCGAGGTAGGCGTACGCGAGGCAAAACGCGGCCTCGGCGATCGCGCCCGCGAGCGAACCGAGCGACGCCTCGGCGGCGAACGCCGGCCCGCGCTCGACGGCGAGGAAGAACGCGACGGGACCGGACGTGAGCGGCAGCCCGACGAGCCAGCCGCTCACCGCGTGGCCCCAGCGGCGGCCGGCGAGGCTGGCGCCCGCGATCAGCGCCGGCGTCAGCACGAGCTTCCACACGAGCATCTCGGCTATCCTACGGCGCGAGATCGCCATGGCCACGCCGGCTTCTCGCGTGACACCCTCCAGCGCCAGGCGCGCCGGCATCCGCCTCGTCCGCTTCCTCTACACCGACAACGGCGGCGTCACCCGCGGCAAGGCGACGCACGTCGAGAGCCTGACGAAGCGGATCACCGACGGGATCGGGCTCACGGTCGCGATGCAGGCGATGAACATGCTCGACCAGCTCCAGCCCGTCGAAGGGCTCGGCCCCGTCGGCGAGATCCGCCTGATGCCGGATCCGCGCACGTTCACGGTGCTGCCCTACGCGCCGCGCACCGCGGCGATGACGAGCGACATGCGCACGCTCGACGGCGCGCCGTGGGAGCACTGCCCGCGCGCGTTCCTCAAGCGGCAGATCGCCGCCTGCGCGGCGGCGGGATTCAGCGTACGCGCGGCGTTCGAGTGCGAGTTCACGCTCGCGACGAAGCGTCCCGACGGAACTCTCGCGCCGCTCGACGAGAGTCTCTGTTTCTCGACGCTGGGGATGACGACGGCGGCGCCGGTGATCGACGAGATCGTCGCCGCGCTCGAAGCCCAGCGCATCGAGGTCGAGCAGTACTATCCGGAGCTCGGCCACGGACAGCAGGAGCTGTCGATCCGCCACGCCCCCGCGCTCGACGCGGCCGATCGCCAGGTGTTCTATCGCGACACCGTGCGCGGCGTCGCGTTCCGTCACGGGCTCTACGCGTCGCTCGCGCCGAAGCCGTTCGTCGACCAGGCCGGCAACGGCGGTCACATCCACTGGAGCCTCTGGGACAGGGCGGGCCGGCGCTCGCTGATGCACGATCCGCGCGGGCGTTACGGTGTCAGCGCGCTCGGCTATCACTTCATCGCCGGCGTGCTCGAGCACCTGCCCGCGCTCCTCGCGCTCACGTGCCCGACGGTGAATTCCTACCGGCGGCTGCAGCCGCACTTCTGGAGCTCCGCGTTCACCGCGTGGGGCCCGGACAACCGCGAAGCGGCGGTCCGCGTGCCCTCCACGTTCCCGTCGGACCGCGCCGGATCGACGAACGCGGAGCTGAAAGCGTCCGACGCGTCGTCGAACCCCTACCTCGCGCTCGGCGGGCTGCTCGCCGCCGGCCTCGACGGCGTCACGCGCGCGCTGAAGGTCGGCGAGCCCGTGCTGGTCGATCCCGGCTCGATGTCCGAGGCGGAGCGCGCCGCGCGCGGCATCCGGCGCTACCCGACCACGCTGCGCGCGGCGCTCGACAACCTCGAGAAGGATCGCGCGCTCACGGGAGCGCTCGGCGCGCCGCTCGCGCGCGCGTACCTCGCGGTGAAGCGCTCCGAAGCCGACGCCTTCGCGCGCGAGGATGCCGCGTTCGAGACGAAGCAGCACTTCTGGAAGTTCTGAAGCGTCACTCCTGACGTGGATCTCGCGCACGTCCCCATCGTCGACCAGCACTGCCATCCGTTGCTCCGCGCGGGCGGGCCGTTCACGCCGGCGGAGTACGCGCGCTTCTTCACCGAGAGCGTCGACCGCACGATGCACGCGCGCTACGTGCCGGAGACGATCTTCTTCCGCTGGGCGATCAAGGAGCTGGCGGGACGGTTCGACTGCGAGCCCACGGTCGACGCCGTGCTGGCCGCGCGCGAGAAGACGGCGCCGGACGTCCTCGCCGCCCAGCTCCTGCGTGACGCGAACGTCATCACGCTCGTCATGGACTACGGCTATCAGACCGGTGAGACGTGGTCGCACGCCGAGCACGCGTCTCGGATGCCGTGCGCCGTCCTCCCGGTCCTCCGGCTGGAGACGTTCGCGCAGGAGCTGATCCTCCGTCACGATCGCTTCGACACGTTCGTCGACGCGTTCGTCGCCGGCGTCGAGGGCGCCCGCGCGAACGGCACCGTCGCGCTGAAGAGCATCATCGCGTACCGCACCGGTCTCGCCGTCCAGCCGGCGAGCGTCAGCGACGCCGCCGCCGCGTACGGTCCGGTGAAGGAGCAGGCAGCGCGCGACGGCCGCATCCGGCTCGCGTCGAAGCCGCTGAACGACTATCTGCTCCTTCGCGCGCTCGAGATCGCGGCGCGACAGTCGTTGCCGGTGCAATTCCACACGGGCTTCGGCGATCCGGACGTCGATCTGCTGCTCGCGAACCCGCTCCACCTCCGCCCGCTCTTCGAGAACGGCGCGTACCGCGACGTCGCCTTCGTGCTGCTGCACGCGAGCTACCCGTACGTGCGCGAGCTCGGCTATCTCGCCGCGGTGTACCCGAACGTCTACGCCGACTTCGGGCTCGCGAACCCGCACGCGGCGGCGGAGATCCCGGGCGTGCTGCGCCAGATTCTCGGTCTCGCGCCGACGGGCAAGGTGCTCTACTCGAGCGACGCCTCCGCGATTCCCGAGCTGTTCTGGCTCGCCGCGCGCTGGGGCCGGCGCGCGCTCGGCACCGTGCTCGACGAGCTGGTGGGTCTCGGCGCGCTGTCTTCCGCCGAGGCGCTGACCGTCGCGCAGCAGATCCTCGGCGGTAACGCCACGGCGCTGTACGGCGCGCGCTCGTAAGCCCGCTTCCCGCGGGTAATGGCTGACGCGGCCGGCGCCGCGATTGGCTCTTCCCGCCCCGTGGCTCGGCTCGGCATAGTGTTCGAACCGAGGAGGAACTGGCGATGGCGGCGACACAATTGACGGCCACGGGCCATCAAGGTGCAACCGTGGAACGGCGCAGCGTGTGTCCGCTCGACTGTCCGGATACCTGCAGCCTGACGGTGACCGTGCAGGACGAGAAGATCGTCGCGGTCCGCGGCTCGCACGCGAACCCGTACACGAACGGCGTCACGTGCGCGAAGGTGCCGGCGATGTATCCGGCGTTCGTGCACGGCGAGCGCCGGATCAAGACACCGCTGCGGCGTGTCGGCCCCCGTGGCGACTCGACGTTCGAGCGCATCTCGTGGGCCGAGGCGCTGGACGTCATCCACGCGCGCTTCACCGCCGTCATCGCCGCGCACGGCCCGCAGGCCATCCTTCCGCTGAGCTACGCGGGGCCGCACGGCGCGCTCGCGGTCGGCTCGATGGATTTCCGGTTCTTCCACAAGCTCGGCGCCTCCCAGCTCGATCGCAAGCCGCTGTGCGGCGGCGTGCGCGCCGAGGCGTGGGCGGGGACGTTCGGCGCGGTGCCGGGCATGCGGCCGGAGCAGGCGGAGCACGCGCGGCTGATCATCGCGTGGGGCGGCAACGTCACGTGGTCGAACCTGCACCTGATGCCGGTGATCAACCGCGCGCGCAAGCAGGGCGCGAAGCTCGTCGTCGTCGACCCGCGGCGCACGCCGATCGCGCGGCAGGCCGACCTGCACGTGGCGCTGCGCCCGGGCACCGACGTGGTGCTCGCGTGGGCGCTCGCCGCCGAGCTCGAGCGGCGCGGCGCGCTCGACCGCGACTTCATCGCGCGCCACGTGCAGGGCTTCGACGAGTTCATGGCGCAGGCGCGCCGCTACGACGTCGCGAACGCGGCGGAGGTCTGCGGGATTCCGGAGCACGAGATCCGCACGCTGGCCGAGTGGTACGCGACGATCTCGCCGGCGGCGATCAACGTCGGCAACGGGCTCGAGCGCAACCAGAACGGCGGCAGCGGCATCCGCGCGGTGTTCGCGCTGCCCGCGCTCGCGGGCAAGTTCGGCGTGCCCGGCGGCGGGCTCGTCAACGGCGCGCGCAACGCGTTTCCGCACACGCCGAACCGGCTGCGCCGTCCCGACCTGATGCCCGCCGGCACGCGCATGCTCAACATCATCGACGTCGGCGCGCACCTGCTCGACGAGCGTCTCGATCCGCCGATCAAGGCCGTCTTCATCTACAACCACAACCCGGTGGTCGTGCATCCCGACCAGAACCGGATTCGCAAGGGCCTGCTGCGCGACGATCTCTTCGTCGTCGGCTCGGACGTCGCGATGACCGACAGCATGCGCTACGCCGACATCGTGCTGCCGGCGAGCACGCACTTCGAGCACCCGGATCTGTATCCCGCGTACGGCACGCACTGGCTGCAGCGCGCTGACGCGGTCATCGCGCCGCAGGGCGAGTCGCTCTCGCCGATGGACATGTTCCGGCGTCTCGCCGCGCGCTTCGGCTTCACCGACCCGGTCTTCACCGCGAGCGACGCGGAGCTGATGGACGACGCGCTCGATCCCGCGGATCCGCGTCTCGGCGGTGTACGGCCGAGCGCGACGCCGACGGATCGCGCGGTGGCGATGACCGTCAACGGCGACGAGGCCGTGCTGTTCAAGAACGTGTTCCCGGCGACGCCGTCGGGCAAGGTGGAGCTGTCGTCGTCGTACCTGGCGGAGAAATACGACGCGCGGCTGCCGCGCTACGCGCCGGTCGCCTCACGCTATCCGCTGATCCTGATCTCGCCCGCGTCGGACCGGATGATCACCTCGACGTTCGGGGGCGTGAACGGTACCACGACGCCGCCGCTCGAGATGCATCCGGAGGACGCGGCGGCCCGCGGGCTCCGCGACGGCGCGCGCGTGAGGGTGTGGAACGACCTGGGCGAGGTACATCTCCCGCTGCGGGTGACGGACGCCGTCGCGCGCGGCGTCGTGTGCTCGCTGAAGGGCGCGTGGCTCCAGACCAGCGACAACGGCCAGACGATCTCGGCGCTGTGCCCGGCGCATCACGCGGACGTGGCCGAGGGCGCGTGCTTCAACGACGCGCGCGTGGAGGTCGCCGCGGTCTAACGGCGCGCCGCCGGCGTTCTCACTTCTCGGAAATTCGGCCGGGTTCGCAATCCTCGGAATTCCGGCGGGATACGTGACCCAAAGGTGCTAGCGTGGACTCATGAGCGCGCCCCGGCGGGTCCAGTCGGTCCTGATCGTCGACGACGACGAGAGCCTTCGCGCCACGATCCGCGACTACGCCGAGCGGCTCGGCATCGACGTCTGGGAAGCGCCGAACGGGCTCGAGGCCGTGTGGATCCTCGAGCACCAGCGTCCCGCGCTCGTGCTGCTCGATCTCAAGATGCCGCGCCTGGACGGCTTCGAGACGCTGCGCCAGATCCGCCACATCGACGCCTCGATGCGCGTGGTGCTCGTCACCGGCGACCCGGACGATGCCGCGCGCCGGCGCCTGGCCGCGCTGGAACTCGAAGTGCTCTACAAGCCGATCACGCCCGCCGAGCTGGATCGCGTGTTCGGCGCGCCCGCGGCGCACCAGTCGCAAAAGGCCTGAGGGAGCCGGCCCGCCCTCTCGCGCCGGTCAGCGCGCCGGCGCGTCGTGCGCCTTGCCCTGCTGCTGCAGCTCGATCATGTTGCCGAACGGGTCCTCGAAGAACACCTGCTTGGACGCGTTGCCGACGAGGCTGTCGTAGATCCAGTAATAGATGCCGCGCGACTTCAGCTCGCGCTCGGCCTCGTCGAGATCCTCGACCGCGTACGCGATGTGGTGCCGCGTGGGATCTTCCTTCTCGCTGCGGCCCATCGGCGAGATGCCTTCGGCGCCGAAGATGTGGATCTGCTGGCTGCGGTTGCCGGCGTTGACGTTCATCCAGTGGCCGGGAATGCCGGGAATGTACGGGCGGTACTCGTCGGCCTGCAGGCCGAGCAGCCCGCCGTAGAAGTCGAGCGCCTTCTTCACGTTCTCGTCGCCCGGCCCCACGCGGACGCCGGCGTGCAACAGCTTGGTGATCTTGATCGGCATGCGAATCCTCCGCGGAGCGCTCAGGGTTTGCCGAACGTGGCGATGCGATCGATCCGGCAGACGAACAGCACGCGCTTCTCGTCGATCCCCGGATCGCGCAGCCCGTACGGCGGCGCCTGCCCGGTGTACTTCGTCCAGATCTTGTCGAGCTGCTTGGTCACGCGCTCGCCGCCCGCGTCCGCTTCGCGCTGCTCGGATTCGACCGTGCACTTGATCTGCACCCAGTGATACGGATTGTCCGGGTTCACGATCAGCAGGGTGAGCTGCGGGCGCTTGCGGATCCAGTCGCACTTCGCGCGGTGAGAGGCGGTGTTGACGAGGATCTTGTCACCCTCGTAGTCGAACCACATCGGCGTGAGGCCGACCCGGCCGTCCGGCCCGATGAGCCCGAGCGTGACCGTGATGGGCCGGTCGAGCAGCGCCTTGTAGATCGGATCGAGCTCCGCCAGGCTCCGGATCTTCGTGCGCTCGCCGACGGCGAACTGCCCCGTCTGCAATCCGTTGGCGACGTCCTTGAACTTCGCGACGGTGATCTCTGCCATGAGCCCCTCCTGACGCGCACAGACTACAGAAACGAAAACGGCGGTCAACTCGTCAGTGGAGTTGACCGCCGATGGAATGGCGGGCTCGACGGGACTTGAACCCGCGACCTCTGGATTGACAGTCCAGTGTGCTAACCAGGCTGCACCACGAGCCCGCGCCACTCCGAAGCGGTCAAACTATACCACGCCCACGGCCGTCACTCCGCGCGCAGCATCTTGATCCGCACGTCCGTCGCGAACGCGTCGTTCTCGCGGCCCACCTGGCGATACGTGTCCGCGAGGAGCGTCAGCGTCCGGCGGAGCGCCGGGTGATCGGGATCGAGCGCCTTCTCCTGGATCTTGAGCGACCGCTCGAGCACGGGCACCGCGTCGGCCTGGCGTTGCTGGGTGACGTACACCTGCGCGAGGTTGTTCAGGCTCGTCGCGACGTCCGGATCCTCGAGGCCGAGACCCGTCTCCTTCACCTTCACCGCGCGCTCGAAGAAGCGCTCGGCCTCCGTCGTGCGGCCGCGACGGCGCGCGAGCTCGCCCAGATTGTTCAGGCTGCGCCCGAGCTCGCGCGGGCCGAGATCTTCCGCCTTCTGCGCGGCCCGCTGCAGGTACATCTCCGAGCGCCCGTATTGCCCGGCGGCGTACGCCTGCAGCCCCGCGGCCGTGTACTCCTCCCACAGGAGCTGCGAGCTCGACGCGCAGCCCGCGAGCAGGATCATCAGCGCCAAAACCGCCCGCGAGCTCAAAAGATCGCGTAGCCCCCGTCGATGATGAACGTGTCGCCCGTGTGGTACGCGCTCGCGTCGCTCGTCAGATAGACGGCGATCCCGCCGAAGTCTTCCGGCACGCCCCACCGCCGCACCGGCACGCGAGGCTTCACGCGCTCGACGAACCGGTCCCAGCCGAACGCGCGCTCCGTCATCGGCGTCTCGATCCATCCGGGCAGGATCGCGTTGGCGCGCACGCCGTGGCGCGCGAACTCCACCGCGAGCGCCTTCATCATCGCGATCACGCCGCCCTTCGTCGCCGCGTAGTGCTCGCCGCGCGCCTGGCCGGAGATCGCCGCGAGGCTCGCCGTCACGACCAGCGAGCCACCACCTTCACGCTCGGTCATGTGCCGTACAGCGGCGCGCAGCGTGAAGAACGCGCCGTCGAGGTTGACGCTCATCACCCGGCGCCACTCGTCGGTCGTCATCTCCGCGAACGACTGGTTGCCCGCGCGGCCGCTCACGCCGGCGTTCGCGAAGCACGCGTCGACGCGCCCGAACGCGGAGACGGTCTCGGCGAACGCGCGCTCGACCGCGCGCTCGTCGGCGACGTCGCACGCCAGCGCCAGCACGCGGCCGCCGTGCGCGGCGAGCGTCTTCGCCGCCGCCGCGTTCTTCGTCTCGTTCGTGCCCCAGATGCACACGCCGGCGCCGGCCGCGGCGAGCGCGTCCGCCATGCCGAGACCGATGCCGCTGTTGCCGCCCGTGATCAGGGCGACCTTGCCGGTGAGATCGAACGCCCGATAGGCCATCGCGGAAGCTCCTCCGCGAGCGAGCTTACTACGCCTTTCCGGCGACTCCGGCGACGACGAGGCAGCGGGACTCGCGCCATTGCGTCGGACCCGGCACAGCATTAAAGTTCCTTCTGCCGCGATCGGCGTCCAAACCCAGTCCTCACGGAGGGCACGCTCATGACGACTCGTCGCATCACACCGCGTGCGCTGTTTGCCGTCGCCCTGGTCCTCCTCGTGATCTTCTCCGTCCCGATCCTCGTCGAGGCGGTGACGGTGAAGAGCACGAACGACGCCTACGTCGACCCTTCCAACAGCGGGACGAACTACGGCGCATCGGACGACCTCGTCGTGAAGTACGTCGCCAGCAACAATCGCAAGCGCGCGTTCCTGCACTTCGACGTGCTCAGCATGCTGCCGGCGAACATCGGCAGCGGCGACATCATGTCGGCAACGCTGCGGCTTTGGGTCAACACGGTCACGGCGAGTGGAACGTTGAAGGTCTACGAGCCTGACTCCAGTTGGGACGAGGCAACGATTACGGACTCGAATGCACCGTCGCCCGGAACCTTGCGCGTCTCGGGCGTCAGCACGGGATCGACCGCCAGGAAGTTCATCACGATCCCCCTCACGGACCTCGTGAAGGACTGGGTCGATCAGCCGGCGACGAACTACGGCATCCTCCTCTACCCGGACGCGAGCACGGACGTCACGTTCGACAGCAAGGAGAATCCGGGCACAGGCCATGATCCGCAGATCGACATCGTGGTCAACATGGTCGCGGACATCACCGGTGTTCTCACGCCGGGCAGCGGCGGGCTCAGTGGTGGAGGGACGAGCGGCTCGCTCTCGCTGTCGATTCAGACGCCGTACAAGCTGCCGCAGTCATGCTCGAACAACCAGGTGCCCAAATGGACTTCGAGCGGAAGTAGCTGGACCTGCGGCTACGACACCGACAGCGGCGGTGACATCACCGCCGTGTTGGTGGGCAACGGGCTGGCCGGAGGCGGAACAGTGGGTGACGTCACGCTCTACGTCCCGAACGGCGGGATCACCGCGAGCCTGCTGGCCAGCAGCTCGGTGGAGGAGGCAAAGATCAGCAACGGCGCCGTGACCGAAAACAAGCTGGGGTCGGGCGCCGTCACGACCGACAAGATCGCCGCGAGCGCGGTGACGGAGGCGAAGCTCGCCACCAACGCCGTGAGCACGGCAAAGGTGCAGGACGGCGCAATCACGACCGCGAAGCTCGCATCGGGCGTGGGGCGCGAAAGCGGGACGTGGGGCTCCGACCTGGGCCCGAGCGGCCTGGGAACGCGCGCCAAGGATATGGTCTACCTGAACGACAGCCTGAAGTAGTGCGGTAATTCTCCGACAGGTCGCCGCTGGCGGCGGGCATCCAAGGACAGCGGCGGCCACCCGGCCTTCTGAGAGAGTGGGAGTTGCTTG